>Charlie_p2__coassemble_1880_pt1 | contig 14735 bp, 14 predicted proteins | sample Charlie_p2__metabat2_low_PE_014 | metagenome-assembled genome bin Charlie_p2
CAGAGGACCATGTGGCAGGATACACTCACACAGAAAAAAGATTATTGAAAAAATAGATAAAAAAACTGCACTTTTTAATAGAAGTGCAGTTTTATTTTTACAAGTTACAGATTTTTAAAATTTCCTTAAAAATTGAGATGGTATCGCTTAAATCTATCGATTTTAATGTCTTATCCTCTAAAATTTTAGGAGAATCACTAGCATAGAATAACAAATTAGTTGGATTGCATGAAGGAGTTAAAGAGATACCCTCTTTTAAAATCTCAATTTTTGGGAAAGGTTCATGTTTAAAATCCTCTAGTAAAACAATATCAAAATCTTTAAAATAGTTTAAATATTGGAAAAAATTATCATTAGTTCTATCTTTTAAAAGGATATAACTACTTTTAGAAAAAAGTAAACTTCCCTTAGCCCCAGACTTTTTATATCTATTTAATTCAGAATCCAATTTGTCAAAAGGATATTCAGGGTCTAATTTAATAGTGGCTACCTTAAAACCAGCATCATTAAAATGTCTTAATAAGTTTTCAATCAGCAATGTTTTACCGCTATTTTTAGCTCCACATATAGCTATAAATGGTTTATTGCCCATAAAGATAGAGTTAAATTTTAGCTCTTCATGAGTATCAATACTTTTTAGAAGCTTTTGAATATCAAAAGTTGTATTTGATAAAGAGATATACTTAACATTTAATTCTAAAAGAAGATCCTGTAATCTATAATTTTTATCCATAATAAACCCCTCTATTGTGCTCAAAGCGGTTTTATTATATATTCCGAAAAGAGGATATGTTTTACCTTTGCTATCCTTTATTATTACGGCATCATAATCGTGGGAAACAAATTGAATAAAAAAGTCTATGAAGTCCTTAGTAATATTGGGGGTATCACAGGTTGTAACAAAAATAAAATCTGATTTAGTCTTTAAAAGTCCCTGATAAATACCCTCAATAGGACCTGCATTATTTGTCATATCTGTAACGATAGTACCCCTAGGAATAATGAAATTTTGATTTTTATTAACAGAAACCATTAGATTTTCAAAATCACTTAACTCACCTGTAATCTTATCCAAAAAAGTTCTATTTTTATCATATTTTAATAAAGCTTTATCTAAAAAATTCATTCGTGAGCTTTTACCACCAGCAAGGATTAAAGCATCAATATTTCTAATTTTATTCATACATGTTACCTCCTGTAAGTTTGTATTTAAGATGATATGCTAATATCTTTAATTAATAAAGAGGGAGAACCTATACCTGATAAATTAAATTTTAAATCATTTCCCACATTTTCGACATTTTTTAAAAGGTCAAAAAAGTTCCCAGCTGCAGTTATCTGATTTAAAGGTTTTTTAATCTTTCCATTCTCGATTAAAAATCCCTCTGTAGCTAAAGAGAAATCTCCAGATATCGAGTTTAAACCTGAGTGTAGTCCAGTGAATCCTGTTATAAGAATTCCATTTTGCAATTGAGATAAAAGTTGTTCAAAAGATAGATTACCTTTTTTTACAAAAAGGTTGAATGTAGAGATTCCCATTGTCCCTTTATACCCACCTTTTGCCGCATTTCCTGTTGTTTTAATGCCATCTTTTTTAGCTGTTTTTAAATTATGTATATACGTCTTTAAAATTCCATTTTCAATTAAGTTTTTAGGAGTAGTTGGAACCCCTTCAGCATCAAATGGAGCACTACCATAACCATTCTCTAGATGAGGATCATCTGTGATTGTAATTGAGGGACTTGCCACAAGAGAGTTCAGTTTTCCCTTAAATTTTGATACACCTTTTTGAACAGCTTCTCCAGAAAAAATTCCACTCATAGAGCCTAAAAGGTCAGCAAAAGCATCATTTTCTATGATAACGTCATATACTTTGCTCTCAACAGATGTTGAATTTAATTTATTTAAAGCCTTGTTTACAGCCTCTGTTGAAAGTTTAATAGGATCCATATCAGAAAAATTTCTAGTGACGATATAAGCTGAATCATTTTTAATAGATTCATCATCTTGAACTACAACAGCTATATAGGCATAGATTGAATTAAATTTATGATAAAGATCTAAACCTTTTGAATTTTTAATTATATTTTCACCTGAGCCACTTCCAATCATACAATAGTTTACAGTTTTAACTCTAGGGTCAAGTTCTAATGCTGTTTTTTCAGCTTTTAAAAGAAAATTAATCTTTTCATCTACGGTGATAGCTTCAAGATTTGGATTAAATGAATCTATTTTTTTATATTCTGATTCTTCACTATATATTTCAACTTCATCTAAATTTTCTATTATTTTTCCATTGGAAATTGCTCTCTCTATTAAAGGTTTAATATCTTCTTCAAGTAGGGATTCCGTATAGGAATATCCCATCTTTCCATCTATTTTTACTCTGAAGGAGATACCCATATTTTCAGAGTTATTATAGCTATCAACATCCCCTTTAAAAATTTTAATTGTTTCATTTTTAGAGGAGACGAAATATATTTCAAACTCTTCTAAACTCATATTTTTAGCAGTATCAAAAACTTTATCTATAAATAATTTTGCTTCCATAAATTCCTCCTGAAATATTAGTTAATAAATTGATATAAACTTATCTTCCTCCGATTACGATATCCCGAATCTTAACCCTAGGTTGTCCTACATTGGCAGGAATACTACCTGAAACTGAACCACACATTCCCTGTCCATGAGCTAAGTTATCACCAACCATATCTATTTTATGTAAAATTTCTGGTCCATTACCTATCAGTGTTGCTCCTCTAACAGGTTCTGTAATTTTTCCATCTTTTATTAAATAACCTTCCATAATGGAGAAGTTAAAATCTCCAGTACTTGGATTAACAGAACCTCCTCCCATATACTTGGCATAAATTCCATTTTCAATACCAGATAACATCTCATCTAAAGAGGAGTTTCCATTTAAAATAAAAGTGTTTGTCATTCTGGAGGTAGGAGCATATTTATATGACTCTCTTCTTGCACTACCTGTACTTTTAGTACCCATTCTTCTTCCATTTAATTTATCCACCAGATATCCTTTTAAAATACCATTTTCGATTAGAAGATTTCTTTGAGTAGGAGTTCCCTCATCATCTATATTTGATGATCCCCATTCATTTGGAAGAGTTCCATCATCCACTGCTGAAACTATATCACTAGCAACTTTTTTTCCAATTTTATTGGCAAAAACTGAAAGCCCTTTGGCAACACTAGTAGCTTCTAATCCATGACCACAAGCTTCATGGAATATAACTCCTCCAAATTCATTCTCAATAATAACAGGCATCTTACCACTTGGAGCATACTTGGCACCAAGCATAGTTTTAGCGATTCTAGATGCCTCTTGAGCATACTCTTTCACATCAATCTCTTTAAAAAATTCAAACCCCTTAGAAGCTCCAGGACGATATGAACCTGTTTGCATATCATTCATATTTGAAGCGATACTTTCAATTCCTATTCTACTTCTAACTCTTGTATCTTCAGCCCAAACTCCCTCTGAATTAATAACTAAAATATTTTGAGTTGAGTCATTGAAGTTTATTCTCACTTGACTGATACATTCATCATACTCTTTAGCTGCTGCATATGCATCTTTCATAACTAAAATTTTATTATCTTTTAAAATGCTTCCAGGGGACAGGATAATCTTATGTTTATTTTCTATCTCCTGCTTTAAAAGATTTATAACTATATCTTGTTTTGTTCCTTTTATAGCTTTAGCTGCTTTTTGAGCAGTTTTAATCAGATTCTCTTTACTCATATCATTTGTATAGGCATATACAGAGAATACATCTTTGAAAATTCTTATTCCAAGTCCAAAATCTTTTCCAGAGATTGCCTGTTCGATTTTTCCATCAACCAAATAAAAGGAATCTCCAGTTTTACTTTCTAAGAAAATTTCGGCAAAATCTCCACCAGTCGATAATGCTTCATTTAATATATCTTCAGCTAAAATTCTATCTAACATACGATTTCTCCTTTTGATCTTTTTATTAGAGTATAACATATGAAATATCTTTTAGATAGACAAAATAATTGAGTATTCTGATGGAAAAAAAATTAAAAATATAGTATAATAACTGGATAAATAATTGGGATAGGGGAGCTTTTTTTATGGAGAATTTTTTAGGAAATATATCAAATGAATTAGTGCTTTATATAGCAAAATATTCGCCAGTGCTTTTAAAAAAAATAATATATTTATTGATACTTTATTTTACATATAGACCAGTAAAAGAGTTTTTAGTGGTATCATTAAAAAAAATATTAAATAGAAGCGCTTTAGACGAGTTATTAATAAACTTTTTAATAACATCAACAAATCTATTAATATTAGTTTTTTATTTCTTAAATGTATTGGAGATATTGGGATTAAAAACTACATCTATTTTAGCGTTGATAGGTTCTATTGGAGTGGGACTAGGATTGGCATTAAAAGGAAGTTTATCAGATGTAGCTGGAGAAATACAGATACTGGTTACAAAACCCTTTAAAAAAGGGGATTTTATAATTGCCGCTGGAACTGAGGGAGCAGTACAGAAGATAAGTTTCCTATATACAGTTTTAAATAGTGTTGATAACAAAAAAATTATAGTACCAAATGGAAAGCTATCTTCATCAATAGTGACAACAGTAACAGCTAATCCCCAAAGAAGAGCAGATTTTCTATTTTTTGCTGAAAAAAATGTGATATAGATAGGGTTAGGGCTGTACTTCTTGATATTGTAAGTAATCATCCAGCTGTATTAACAGATAGGGATATATTTGTTAAATTTGCAAAGGAAACACCAACAGCATCTGAATTTATAGTTAGAGTTTGGACTTTAAAGGAAAACTTTAGAGATTTAAACGCAGATATTCAAGAAGAGGTTAAGAAAAGATTTGATAAAGAGGGAATAAGAATTCCATATCAATCGTATGATGTAAATGTAATACCTCCAAGATAGAGATCTTGGAGGTATTTTTTTTACATACCCATTTTAATTCCAGCTTTTACTAACCACCAATTTATGGGATATGCAGTTATGAATCCACAACACATAGCAATTTGCATCATAAACCAAAACTCTGGAGTGGAAGGAGATAGTGGCCCAAACCAAACAAAAATAACAAGAGCCATCCATCCATACATACCAATTTGCCATGATGTAAGTGAAAGAAAATCTATTTTTAAAGCTCTTAACCAAACCTTAACTCCTTTTTCATTCATCATTGGAGCTATGGCAGCATATTGAAAAGTAACTCCTGTCAATAGAGCAAGAAAGTAATCCATTGTCCATTCACCAAAAGTATAGTTGTTAAAAAGTGTAAAAGGAAAAACAATGAAAAGCCATGGACCAATTAAGTCAGCTAAAGAACAACCAGCTCCACAGTGTAAGGTATCAGCAACGACCCCTTGCCAAAAACTTGAATATTTTTTACTTGAAGATGAATCATCCATTTTCATATTACCCATGTCCATATTACCCATATCCATGTTACCCATATCCATGTTACCCATATCCATGTTATCCATTTTCATGTTACCCATATCCATATTGCTCATATCCATTTTTCTATTCTTTCCAATTGTAAAATAGGCCCAAACACCAAATAATCCAGCCCATAACCCATTTATAGGCCAAACAAGGTTCATAATAGGCATCTCTTTTTGAGGATATTTTAAAATATCTATGGTGATACTTAAAGCGGAAAGGATACCAACAACTATAAAAATTTTAGAAATAATATTAAACATTTAAACCACCGCCTGAAATAATAATTTTACAAATAAGTACATAGAAATAGCATAATTTCCTTTAAAAAATAAATATAAATAAAGGAGAAATCATAAAATCAAGGTAAAGACATATAAATCTAGTTGATAAAGGAGGTTGTTATGGAAAAAGTTTTAGTATTATTTAAATACTACAATGATGCTAAATTAGCGATTGAAAATGTTAAATCTTTAAAAAAGAGATTCAACTTTGAAATACTTCCACTTTATGTAAAAGAGTTAAAAGTTCCAACAGGGGTGACGTTTTTAAGCCCTAGTATGACTATGGATATTTTAAAAGAGTATGAGGATGAATATATTGAAGATTTAAAAAATCTATTGGTAAAAGAGGGTATACATGATGAGCTTATAGTAGAAATAGGCATAAATAGAGAGATAATTCAAGAATATTTAAAAAAAGTTGATTGTTTAATGATTGAGGAAACTGAATATTTAGATGAAGATTTCTTAGATATTTTAAAAATTTTATATAAGCCTGTGATTATTGTGAATAAAACAGTCTCTAAATATGAGAGTGTAGCTATAGTTTCTGATGATGGTATAAAAATTAATAAAAGTGTAAATAGCTTTATTAGAGATTTTCCACAGATAAAGAAAGTGGTACTATTGAGTTGGAACTATAAGTATGAGGAGAATAGTTTACTTGAGTTATTGGAGAGAAAAGGGTTAGAGACAAAAGTGGAGATGTACAATCAACAATTTAATACAAAAGAGGAGTTTTTCCAAAGAATGAATGAGTTTGATTTTATTGTTATGGGGAATTTAAGTAAATCATTTTTCTTTGAAAAGATAACAAAGCGTATGGGAGTAGAGATTATAGAAAAAGCTACCAGCCCTATATTTATAGGATAAAAAAACAGAGTCAAAATCTCTTTGACTCTGTCATTATTTTTTGAAACAATATTATTCGTTATAATATAAGTTTTCTGTAGGGAAAACAGGATCAGAAGTAACGTCAACACCAAGTTTTCTAAGTGTTTGCTCATCACCTTTTCCTAAAATTGTAGTAGAGTGAAGCTGAGCTCCTTTTAAAACAGGAAGTTGATCAAGAGCAGCTTGTGCCATAGGGTTAGTTGTAGCAGAAATTGTAAGTGCAATTAACATCTCTTCACAGTCTAATCCTAAGTTTTTACTCTGTAATGTATTTTTCTTTAATTTTGTAATATCCTCAATAATTGTTGGAGATATTAAATGTATATTATCATTTATTCCAGCTATAGCTTTTAAAGCATTTATTAAAACAGCAGATGATGCGTCTAAAACATTAGATTTTTTACCAGTGAAAATCATTCCATTTGAAAGTTCCATAGCAACAGATGATAGAAGTTCATTTTTCTCACAAGCTTGTTTTTGCTTTTCTAAGTGCTCTCTAGCAGCAGTAACTACCTTTCTATCGCTCTCTTTTAAATCTAACTCTTCCATTATAAGTTTAGCTCTTTGGAAAGTTTCTTTATCTACATATCCTTTTTTATATTCACATCCAGTTTTAAAGTATCTTCTAATAATCTCTTGTTTAGAAGCTTCTCTAACAACTTCATCATCAATAATACCGAATCCAACTCTATTAACTCCCATATCAGTTGGTGATTTATAGATAGACTCTTTATTTGTTATCTTTTCGATAATTCTTTTTAATACAGGAAAAGCTTCAATATCTCTATTGTAGTTAACTGCAGTTTCACCATATGCTTCAAGGTGGAATGAATCAATCATATTCACATCTTTTAAATCTACAGTAGCAGCTTCATAAGCTATATTTAAAGGGTGCTTTAAAGGCACATTCCAAACAGGGAAAGTTTCAAATTTTGAATATCCAACAGCATTACCTCTTTTGTTTTCATGGTAAAGTTGGCTTAAACAAGTTGCTAATTTTCCACTTCCAGGTCCTGGAGCAGTAACAACAACTATTGGTTTAGTTGTTTCGATATATGGATTTTTTCCATATCCCTCTTCACTAACAATAGTGTCAACGTCAGTAGGATAACCTTTTGTAGCTCTATGTTTGTAAACCTTAATTCCTCTTCTTTCAAGTTTAGTTATAAAAAGAGATGTAGATGGTTGGTCATCATATCTTGTTATAACAACACTATTTACTTCTAGTTCACGTTCTCTTAGATCATCGATTAATCTAAATACATCCATATCATATGTAATACCGAAATCTCCTCTAATTTTATTTCTTTCGATATCTCCAGCATAAACACAGATTATAACTTCAACCTTTTCTTTTAGTTTTTGAAGTAATTTGATTTTCGCATTTTCGTCAAATCCCGGTAAAACTCTTTTTGCATGTAAGTCAAATAACAGTTTACCACCAAACTCAAGATATAATTTGTCAAAATTATTAACTCTTTCTAGGATATATTTCGATTGCTCCTCTAGATATTTATTGTGATCAAAACCTATTTTCATGACTCACTCCTTCATTATTTTTCATTTTTGTCAGAGCTATTCCTGACTCTACATCATAGCATGATATAAAAAACAAATCTAGCTTAAAAATATTTTTTTATGATATAATTATAAAAATTTTAAGGGAGGTTAGAATGAAAAAAATACCTGTGATAATTGATTGTGATCCTGGATGTGATGATGCAATTGCTCTATTACTGGCATTTGCAAGTGATAGAATGGATATAAAAGGGATAACGGTTTCAGCTGGAAATATCAACATAAATAATACAACAGAAAATGCAAGAAAATTAGTAGGAGCTTTTAAACCTGAATTAAAAATTGCAAAAGGTTGTGAAAAACCTTTATTTAAAACAATAGTAACAGCTCCAGAGGTACATGGAGAAAGTGGGTTAGGGTCTGTTAGATTACCAGAGACAGATAAAAAGTTAGAGGGGATAACTGCAATTGAGCTTATAGCAGAGATATTAAAAGAGAGTGAAGAGAAAATAAATATTGTAATAACAGGTCCTATGACAAATATTGCTGTATTTTTAATGGTGTATCCAGAATTAAAATCGAAAATAGAAAAGTTCATTATAATGGGTGGATCATCAATAGGGGGAAATGTAACTCCATCGGCAGAGTTTAATATCTATGTGGACGCAGAGGCAGCAGATATTGTATTTAAATCTGGTGTTGATATTGTTCTATGCCCCTTAGATGTTACAATGAAAGCCTTTGTAACTGAAAAGGAGTTGGGAGAAATTAGAAACATAGGTGGATTGGCTTCAGAGGTTGCCTATGGTGCTATAAAAACTTCGTTAGATTTCTATAAAGAGTTCTACCAAAAATCAGAAGTTCCAATGCATGATCCATGTACTATAGCTTATCTGTTAAATTCAGAACTTTTTAGAGGGGAAAGAGTATTTTTAGGTACAGAATTAAAAGGTGAGTTTACTTATGGTGAAACAATAATAGATTATCGTAATAAATTTGGACAAGAAAAAAATGCACTGGTATTAACTGAAATAGATAGAGCAGGATTTATAACTCTTATAAAGAAAGCTGTGGAAACTTTAAATAAATAGGAGTTTGGAAAAAACCAAAGGAAACAACCTTTGGTTTTTTTATTTGGCATTTTTTCTAAAAAATAGTATAATGAAGTAATACTTTGATTTTTTTTGGGTGAATTTTTTCACTTTTTTTTATGAAATATCAATGAATTAAATAATTAATTATTTAAATTATTTATATATTCTATTTCAAAAAACAATGATTAGGTGCTATAATCGAAAAACACGCACACTTTATAAACATTAACAGGAGGTAATAAGATGACAATTGAGTTATCAACAATTCAAACTATAGCAATGGCAGTTGTTGTATTGTATATAGGGAAATTTTTAAATCACAATTTCAAATTTTTAAAGGAAAACTGTATTCCAGAATCGGTAACAGGAGGAACAGCATTTTCAGTAATCACTTTTATTGGATATAAAACAGGGATGTTTAATTTTATATTTGAAGATTCTTTAAGAAATATATTCATGATTGCATTTTTTACAACAGTTGGATATTCTGCAAGTTTAAAACTATTAAAAAAAGCTGGAATGCCGGTTTTCATGTTTTTAATAGCATCAGTGGGATTAGCTATATCACAAAACGTTTTGGGAGTGGGATTAGCGCAGCTTTTAAATCTTAATCCATTGATAGGATTGGCAACAGGATCTATGTCTACAACAGGAGGACCTGGAACAGCTGGAGCTTTTGCACCAATACTGGAGAGCTATGGGGCTGAAGGAGCAACAGTTGTGGCAATGGCAACAGCTACTTATGCATTGATTGTAGGAAGTTTAATATCTGGACCAGTGGCAAATAGACTTATAAAAAAACATAACCTTTTGGAAAAAAGAGATGGGAATGGAGCTTATGACTCAGATGAAGAGAAGAAAACACCATTAGACCCAAAACATGTTTCAACAGCATCATTCCAAATTATAATGGCCATGGGAATAGGAAGTTTAATATCAAACTATCTATCAAAGGCTGGAATAGTGTTACCATCATATATAGGAGCAATGTTTGCTGCAGCTTTAATCAGAAACATATCAGATTTCACAGGAGCTTATGAGGTACATTTAGATATTATAAATATAATTGGTGGATTTACTTTAACAATATTTTTATCAATGACTCTTATGAGTTTTAAACTGTGGGAATTACAGGGATTAGCATTACCACTAGTTATAATGTTAGTAGCTCAAACTATATTAATAGGTGTATTTGCATACTTTATAACATTTAGATTAACTGGTAAAGACTATGATGCCGTTGTTATGACAAGTGGGCATTGTGGATGTGGATTTGGAAGAACACCAAAGGCTTTAGCTAATATGGAGGCTTTAACAGCGAAATATTTCCCATCTCCAAAGGCATTCTTTGTTATACCGATAGTTGGAGGATTATTTATAGATTTCTTCAACGCAGGAATAATAACTCTATTTATGAATATTTTACATTAATAAAAAACCACTCCTAAAATTTAAAGGAATTTAAAAAAATTTAAGAAGAAACATATTAGATATTAGGAGGTGGATTTTATGAAATTGAAACAAACAATATTAAAAGTGGAAGAAAGATTAAAAGAGGAAAAAACAGAGGAGTTACAAAAACTTTTGATGGAATTAAAGAAAATTGATGAAGAGGTTAAAGAGGGCGAAGCTAGAGATAAGGCAGTAGAAGAGATAAAAAGAAAAAATGATCATATAGAGTGGTTAAATATAAAAGAGATATAGAAGCTATTATTATTTTACATGCATTAAAAAAGAAAGTATGGTATAATCTATAAAAAAGTTTTATGGAGGTATGTCGTGCTTAAAATATTTAATGATAGAGTATACGGATTAGAAGAAAGTTTAATAGCTAGTGGATATCCTATGATAGCTGAATCGATAGAGGAGTGGGATGAAACTCCAGTTTTAGAGGAAAAAGATTTTAAAAGAGCTGGAAAGTTGGGAAATGTTCCAACAGGAACAGGTCATGATAACTTTTTAAAAGGGATAATTGTTCAATTTGATGTGACTTATCCAAATTACTGGACACCACAATTTCAAAGATATCATTTTGCTGATATAGTTTCATCAACATCTAAAATGCATAGATTGACAAAGATGGATTTAAAAAAATCTTGTAATGAGTATGTGGATGATGTGGTTATTGAAAACCTAAATAGATGGATTGAAATTTTTAACTCTTTTGAGAAAGAACAAAAAGAGATAGAGGTAGATGGAAAAATCTATACGAAATATGAAATTTATATGAAAATAATATCTAACTGTCCAATGGGATTAGAGCAAACAATGAGAGTTACAACATCATATTTGCAACTGAAAACAATGTATCTTCAAAGAAGATACCATAAGCTTAAAGAGGATTGGGGAAACTTCTGTGATTGGTGTTTAACACTTCCTCACTTTGAAGAGTTTTGTTTAAATAATAAATAATAAAAATAAGTAAAAAAGACTACAGTTCAATGGACTGTAGTCTTTTTTTAACGTCTATTTCTCAATAGATAAACTATTGAAGGGTATAGACCTGGGTAGTAAAGATTTTTTTGATATGCTCGAACTTTTGTTAAAAGAAGTATGCAGTAGAATCTTAAAAATAAACTTATAAAAAATATCAACTTTAATCCAGCATATGAATCGCCAAAGATTAAAATAGTTTTTCCCTGTAAAAAGTTAGCGAGATAACCTCCAAGAAAAGCTCCAGTTAATCCTAAAACACCAACAGAAAGTGAGTATGCTGCAGTATAGGAGTCTCTATCGGGGGATGAAAGTTCTAAAAGTAAACTAAATAGAGAGAGGCTTATAGCCGACCATCCCACTGAAGTACCAATAGCATCTAGCATAATTAAGCTATTGACCGTTTCTTTAGTCATTAAGAAATAAAAGATAACGACATAGCTAGATACTCCAATTCCAAAAGATAGAAGTTTTTTGTAACCGATTCGCTCAACAAGTTTTCCATATATAAAAAATGCAAATATGGAAAGTATTGCTGTTAAAGAGGTAGATAGTCCAAGTATAGTGTATGAAGCGTTTAAATCAACAACAGCAAAATAATAAAAATAGGGTTTTGTAAACTCTATGGAAAAATTCCACATAGCGATAAATATTAAAAAATTAAAGAAGTTACTATCTTTTAATGGTTTTTTTATAGAAAATCCAGCTTGTCCCTCTTTAAAATTGGGAATTTCATGGAAGTAAAGTAAAAATAGGGTTGTAATTGCAGCAATGGCAATAATAAGGGTTAAAATTAAAATGCTAGTTTTGCCAGGAGTATAGTTTAAAGCCTTGGAAACGATAGATGAAAAGATAACAGTAGAGATTGATATAAGCGTAAATCTTTTGGAAAAAAACTTTCCTCTATCCTCTTTTTTTATAATATCCCCAACCGAACTTGTCCAAATTCCACTTAAAAATGCGGAGAAAAAAGAGTAGATAAAAACGATTCCCACAAGTAATCTATAGTCGATTTTATCAAAAAGAACGATAAAAAAGAGAAGACACATGGGGATTCTGGCAGCAGCAGCACTAAAAAGCAGAGCTCTTTTTTTTGTTTTAAAAAATTTATAGTATGTTCCTAAAAAAATTTGAAGAAGTTGTAAACCTAAAGGAAGAGTGGTGATAACAGATATCCAAAATGGCTCACATTTAAAGTATAGAGCCAAAGCGGTAAGAGCAAATCCCTGTATTCCCAGAGATAGCATATTTGCACTCATTCCCTCTACCGTTATAAGAAATTTATTTTTTTCATAAGAGTTTCGAAACATAAGTATGACCCCCTGTTAATAAAAACAGGCAATGTTAAAGAGTTAACACCACCTGTTTAATCATTTTAATCAATTGGAATAGAAGTTGTCTCTGGTTTTTTTTGTTTCATCTTTTGGTATAACGATATTTAAAATACCATCGTTAAATGATGCCTTAATCTCATTTTCTAAACAATTTTTAGGTAAGGTCATTTTTCTTTCAAAAGAACTAGATGAAAACTCTTTTTTAAAATAGGATTTATCTTTTTCCTCTTTACTCTCCTCTGTTTTATAGGAAAGAGTCAAAACTCCCTCAGAGATATTTAATTTTAAATTTTCTTTTTTTATCCCTGGAACACACACGTCAATAAAGTAGTCCTTTTCATTTTCAGAGATATTAACAGCAGGAAAAGCTTTTTTAAAGGGGTTTTGTAACTTATCCTCATCAAAGGGATCAGATAAAAAATTAGAAAACCAGTCATTTTTTTTAATTAAACTCATAATAAAAACCTCCTTAGGAAATAAAAAAGAATTTTTAGTTTGTACTTACATCTACTAAAAAAAAATAGGATTCCTTTTAAAGTTGAAAGGAAATAAAAAAAGAGCTCTCAATTAAGAGAGTTCTTTAATAAGAAGTTCCACAGGGCAATGATCAGATCCCATAACTTCATTATGAATATTAGCTTCTACAATCTTATCTTTTATCTTATTAGAAACTACAAAGTAATCGATTCTCCAACCAGCATTGTTTTTTCGAGCGCTAAATCTATATGACCACCATGAATAGACATCAGTGACATCTGGATGTAAAAATCTAAAGCTGTCAACAAATCCACTTTTAAGAAGTTCACTAAATTTATCTCTCTCTTCAATTGTAAATCCGGCATTTGTTTTATTTGATTTTGGATTTTTTAAGTCAATTTCAGTGTGAGCAACATTTAAGTCACCACAAAGAATAACAGGTTTTTTAGCGTCTAAATCCAAAAGATAGTTTCTAAAATCATCTTCCCATGTCATTCTATAATCTAATCTAGCCAACTCTGTTTGGGAGTTAGGGGTATATACATTCACCAAATAATAGTCATTGAACTCCAGAGTTATAACTCTTCCCTCTTTGTCGTGATGATCTATTCCAATATCATAGGACACAGATAAGGGTTTTTCTTTAGTGAATACAGCTGTTCCTGAGTAACCTTTTTTTTCTGCATAGTTCCAATAACAGTTATATCCTTCGGGATTAAAATCAACTTGCCCCTCTTGAAGTTTTATTTCCTGTAAACAAAAGATATCAGCATCAATAGAATTAAAATACTCTAAAAAATTTTTTTGAAGAATGGCTCTAAATCCATTGACATTCCAAGAAATGAATTTTTTCATAATAACCTCCATACAATTAGTCAAAATTATCTACTAGAGATTATATCACAAATAAAAAAATAAAAAAAATAAAAAAGTTTGTTGACATAAATAATATTTTATGATACTATAATTATGTAGCAAGCAACCAGCTACGAAAGACAAATAGTTCGGAATATAGCGCAGTCCGGTAGCGCACCTGCCTTGGGAGCAGGGGGCCGCAAGTTCGAATCTTGCTATTCCGACCATGCAGGTCAATGGCTCAATTGGTAGAGCATCGGTCTCCAAAACCGAGGGTTGGGGGTTCGAGTCCCTCTTGACCTGCCATTTATTTTTAAGCCTAGATAGCTCAGTTGGCTAGAGCACTCGGTTCATACCCGAGCGGTCGAAGGT
>Charlie_p2__coassemble_1893_pt1 | contig 14652 bp, 15 predicted proteins | sample Charlie_p2__metabat2_low_PE_014 | metagenome-assembled genome bin Charlie_p2
GTCCGGGGATTTAGTAGGGGAAAAGCTTCTTAGAATCAGGAACTAGGGGGCTTTTTCTATTTTTTGATAAAAAACTATAGTTACTTTTTTGTAACTAATTTACCCAGAATTAAAAGTATGATAATATATCTCTTATCAATATTTAATGGAGGTCTATTATGAAACCTATTGAAAGAACAAAAAAAATAAAATTTATATTATTCTTAATTTTTACAACAGTTTTTTTCAGTTGTACCAAGGATAAGACAATAAGTACCGATGATATCCTAAAAATAGCTCAAAGTGGAAATCCTAGATCACTTGACGTACATAATGCTAATGATGGATTTTCTTTAAGAATAAATAAACAGATTTATTCCAGATTAATCGAAATCGATGGAGATAGAAATATAATTCCGGGTTTGGCTGAAAGTTGGAAAAAAATTGATGATCGAACTTATGATTTTAAAATAAGGGATAATATCAAATTTCATAATGGGGATATATTAAAATTAGAGGATATAAAGTTTTCTTTTGAGAGAATGTTAAACTCTCCACGAATTAGTTTTATTGTCCCACCTATTGAAGAAATTGAGATAATAGAGCCAAATATAGTTAGAATTATTATTAAAACACCTTTTGCACCGCTTTTATATCATCTATCTCATCCGGCACTCGGAATAGTTAATAAAAAAGTGATAGAATCTTCTGGAGAAAACCCTCCAATTATTGGAACCGGACCATATAAATATAACTCATGGATTATTGGTGACCAAGTGGTTTTAGATAAAAACAGCGATTATTTTTTAACTCCTCCCTCATTTGATAAACTTATTTTTAAGACAATAACCGAACCAACAAATAGAGAGATAGCTCTTGAAACAAAAGAGATTGATGTAGCTCTAGATATAAGTACAATTGATGCACCAAAAATAAAGGCCAATAAAGACTTTGCACTGTATACAAAGCCCTCATATTCATATAGATATTTAGGTTTTAATAATCAAAAAGATATATTTCAAAATAAAAATTTAAGAAAAGCCATAGATTATGCAATTGATAAAGAATCCATTGTTAATATAATTCTAAATGGTTATGGATATGTGGCTAACTCTGTTATCGCTCCCAATGTATTTGGATTTACTGATACCGTAAAAAATGCTGGATATAACCTAGATAAAGCTAAGGAACTAATGAAGGATTTAAATTATAAAAACAATCTTACCTTAGAACTTCTTACTACAGGTTCTAGTGATGATAAAGCTATCGCTGAGGTTATTCAGGCCAATTTAAAAGAGATTGGAATAGATGTTAAAATAAATATCGTTGAAAGCGGTACTTTTTATGATTTGACAGAAAAAGGATTTTACGATATGTTCTTAGGATCATGGGGAACCGTAACTGGAGATGCTGACTATGGGCTATATCCTATGTTTCACTCTAAATCTATAGGTAGTCCCGGAAATCGTTCTTTCTATTCAAACGCACTTGTTGATTTGCTATTAGACAAGGGAAAAACAACTGTTTCAGAGAGTGAAAGATTAAAAATATATCAACAGGCTCAGGAACAGATTGTTAATGATACTCCTCATGTTATGCTCTATAATAGCGTTATCATTGTCGGTGCTCAAAAAAATATAAAGGGTTTAAATATTCACCCTGTAACACTTCATGATTTCTATCCTCTCAATAGAGAGTAATAATTAAAACCCAAGTAGTCACCTCTTTTAATAGAGTGTGACTACTTCTTTATATTCTCTTCAAATTTACAACCAAATAATTTCATATCTATTAAAATTGGTAAAAGTTCATTTCCACATGTAGTTAAAGTATAGTATGACTCAACTATGTTACCCTTATAAACTTTTCTATTCTCCACAATTTTATGAAAAATAAGTAGATTTAACTGCTCAATCAATATTTTTTTACTACACCCTAGCACTCTTTGTAACTCACCTAGTCTCAACTCTGTATCTTTTAAGGTAAAAATAATAGTTGGAACCCATTTTTTACCCAATATTAAAGCTGTCAATTCAACTGGGCAATGGTCTTCTATTTTCTTATCTTCTATTTTCCCATCTTCTATTTTTTCATTTTCTACCATAATTCCCTCCATGTTTTATCTAAAGTATAGCAAATATTTTTTTCCTAATCAAACAATATTCATCTTACTCCAAAAATGGATAAACCTCTAAGTAGGAAGAGGTAAAATCCGCTTCTCTCCTACCTAGAGGTTCTCTTTCTCCACTATATCTTCTCACTAGAATTTAGCAATTTTAATAATAAAAAATAGATTCTACATAGCATTTTTATATATCCCTATTATCTCCTCTAAGGTAGCTTGTTTAGGATTTGTAAATCCACAAGCGTCCTTTAAGGCATTTATTGCCAAAGTAGTAAAGTCCCCCTCTTTCGCTCCTAGTTCCTTTATTCCACTAGGTATTCCTACATCTTTTGACAACTGTAAAATTTCATCTACTGTTAAATCTGCTGCATTATCTTCTGATACAATATCTGGGTCTACTCCCATCAATACAGCAACTTTTTTTAACTTCTCTTTTGATACTACTCCATTGTATCTAACTACATGAGGTAATAGAATAGCATTACACACTCCATGTGGTAGATCATAGAATCCACCAAGTTGGTGAGCCATTGCATGAACATAGCCCAGTGATGCACTATTAAATGCCATACCTGCCAGATACTCTGCATATGCCATGTTCTCTCTTGCCTCAATACTCTCTCTATTAAATACAGCTTCCCTTAAATTATTTGTAATTAGCTCTATAGCTTTTTCAGCACAAGCATCTGTTACTGGCGTTGCTATTATTGAAACATACGCCTCTATTGCGTGAGTTAGGGCATCCATTCCAGTTGCTGCTGTCAATTTTTTTGGCATATCCATCATTAGACCAGGGTCATTTATGGCTACTGTTGGAGTTACATTTTTATCCACTATAGCCATTTTTATATGTCTCTCCTCATCGGTTATTATACAAAACCTTGTCATTTCTGAGGCTGTTCCAGCAGTTGTATTTATTGCTATCAATGGAAGTTGAGGATTTTTTGATCTGTCCACTCCCTCATAGTCCTTTATATCTCCCCCATTAGTTGCCACTAGAGCTATCCCTTTTGCAGCATCATGAGGTGAACCTCCCCCAAAAGAGATTACAAAGTCACAACTATTCTCTTTTAAAACTTTTAGCCCATCATTAACATTTGTAATTGTAGGATTTGGTTTTGTTTCATCAAAGACAATATACTCTATTTCAATCTCATCCAATATATCCGTTAACTTTTCAATCAATTCAATGTCTACAAGAACCTTATCCGTTACTATCAACGCTTTTTTTAAGTTTCTTAGCTTAATTTCGTCCTCTATTTTATTTATTGCATTTAATCCCATATATGAAATAGATGGCATATAAAAGTTATAGATCATAACAAAACACCTCCATATTTACTCTTTTAGAGTTATAAATTTTAAATCTTCAAGGATATAAAAAAACTTACACAATCTTTCATAGAGTGGTTCTATATCATCTCCAAAATATAGTTTTACAATTTTAGAAATATCTAAGATCGTTTTATTTCCATCAATTTGAAGCCATATAAAACTCCCAAATCTATCAAGATATATTCTACTTGTTTTAGGTTTATTAAACATCTTTTGAGCTATAAAGTTATAAAATCCCTTGTTATTTATATAGATAACTACTGTCTCCCCCTCCTTATCCCAAATAACACTCTCATTTATTGTCCCTATATTATCAAGATAGTTCCCCATTCTCTACATTCCTCCAAAGAGAAAATTTTAAAATAGTGGAAAGTAGGATTAAGAAAATTACTAATCCACCTATATTTCCTAGACTAAACCCTCTACTTTCCAGATTTATAAATTCACCAAATGTAATACTTCCCATAGGTATAATTGCGAATATTGCTAAAACGATACCAACTAATCCCTCCCCTGCAATAAGACCTGATGAGTATAGCATTCCATTAGTTACACTTCTATCTTTATCCTCTTGTTTTTTATATTTTTTCTTTTCAAAATAAAGTCTCAAAAGTCCACCTGCCATTATTGGTGTGGATAGATGAATAGGCAGATATAACCCAATTGCCACAGGTAGCACTGGAATTCTTAAAATCTCCATAACTATGGCTAAAAATACACCTGCATACACCAAGTTCCATGGCAAGTTTCCACTCATTACTCCCTCTATAATAAGTTTCATTAGAGTGGCTTGAGGTGCTGGTAACTCTTTTGAACCATAACCCCATGCACTATTTAGTAGATATAAAATTCCAGCTATGGCAAGCCCTGAAACTATAACTCCAATAATCTCTCCATATTGCTGTTTTTTTGGAGTTGCTCCAACTATATACCCTGTTTTTAAGTCTTGGGACATATCCCCTGCCATTGCTGCCACTATACATATAATTGTTCCAATTGTAATCGCAGTTACCATTCCACTTGCCCCTGTACTTCCCGTATTTTTTAGAATAACAGTGGCAAATAGAAGTGTGGCAATAGCCATTCCTGAAACTGGATTATTGGAGCTTCCAACAAGTCCCACCATTCTTGAGGAAACTGTTGCAAAGAAGAAACCAAAGATTATAATAACAAATCCGCTAATTAAATTTAGTGAAACATTTGGAGAGAATAGAAGAATCCCCAAAACTATAACTAGCATAACTATCATAATAACTGGAGATAAATCCTCATCAGTCCTATCTAAAAGAGTGCCATCCTTAACACTGTTTCTATTTTGCATAACACTTTTTAAACTATCTTTAAAAGTCTTCACTATAAGTGGGAAAGATTTTATTAAAGATATTATTCCCCCTGTAGCTACAGCTCCAGCCCCAATATATCTAATATAACTGGACCATATCATCCAACTATCCATTTGAGCCACTGGAATTTTAGATGGATAGATAATAATGTCCCCTCCAAATACCTTTATGAGTGGCATTATAATCAACCATGTTAAAATACCTCCAGCAGTCATATATGATGCGATTTTAGCTCCGCAAATATAACCTACCCCCGCAAGAGCTGGTAATACGTCCATTCCAATTCCTGCCCCAGGCATAGCTGGAATGGAGTAGTCAACCTCACTTGGAAAAATTTTTAATCCATCTGCAAAGAACTTGTATATTGCTGAGATTCCTAGCCCTGCAAAAACTATATTTGCCTTAGCTCCTCCCTCTTCTCCTGCTATTAAAACCTCTGCACAAGCAACTCCCTCTGGATACAGCAGTTTCCCATGCTCTTGAACAATAAGGGCTTTTCTTAAAGGTATCATAAAGACAACTCCCAATAGACCTCCACAAATAACAACTAAAGTTATCATCAAGTAGGTTGGATTTTCTCCGATACCCTCCTGTGCCCACATAAAGATTGCTGGTAGTGTAAATATCGCTCCCGCTGCCAACGACTCTCCAGCGCTTCCCACAGTTTGAACCATATTATTCTCAAGAATAGACTCTTTTTTTAAAAGAATTCTAATTATTCCCATAGATATTACTGCAGCTGGTATAGATGCTGAAACTGTCATTCCAACTCTAAGTCCCAAATAGGCATTAGCTGCTCCAAACACTACGGCTAAAAGAGCTCCCAAAACGCTTGCAGTTATTGTAAACTCTGGCATTATCTTATCTTTTGCTATATATGGTTCAAACAAATTCCCCTCGTGCATTTTCCTTTCACTTTCCATTTTTACCCCCATAAACAATAAAGGTTACTTTGATTTGAAAAAGTCTAATTTACCTTGCTTTTCTAAAACTTCAAATATAATCTGTAAAATTAGTACCACAGCTAGAACATACCATACCACTTTTCCTTCAAAGCCCAAAGATTGTAATAAAATCAAAGATAACAATAGAACGCCTAAGTATCTAACTCCATAAAACCATGTTTCAAATAGAGTGAACTTTATGTCTCCCCCACTTGTTACCTCTTTTTCTATCTCATCTTTTTTCCAAATATATCCAACAAAAATACATAGCAATAAACCACTTAAAGGAAGCAGAATATTGTCTGTTAGATAACCCAAGAAATCAAAGAAATTCATTCCTACAAAAATTTTTAACTCAGATAGGCTACCAAAAGAGAGTGAAGTAAAGGCTGCAACAACCATTACTATAATACTTAAAAATACAACTGAGTTCTCTCTTTTCAATGACCCTTGATCCACTGTAAAGGTTACTAAAACCTCCATAAGTGATATTGTTGTTGATAGAGCAGCAAAGAATACTAAAATAAAGAATATTACTCCAAACACTCCACCGAACTTCATAGCCTCAAAAACCTTTGGAAGGGTTATAAAAATAAGCCCTGGTCCTGCACTTGGCTCTAATCCAAAAGCAAAAACTGCTGGAAGTATGATAAGCCCTGACAACAGTGCAACAATAGTATCAAGCACTGGAATAATCAAGGAATCTTTTATTATATTTTCACCTTTAGATAGATAACTACCATAGGTTATGATTATTCCCATACCTAAACTCAGGGAGAAAAATACCTGTCCCACTGCTGCTATTATAACTTTTGGAGTAATCAGTTCAAATTCTGGCTTTAAAAAATACTTAACCCCTTCAAAAGAACCTGGTAAAGTAAGAACTCTAAATAAAATTATAATCATAAAAATGAATAACCCCGGCATCATAATTTTACTAGCTTTCTCTATTCCCTTAGATACACCTTTAAACACTATCATAGATGTCAGTAACAGTGCCACAGCTGTATAGTAAATTGGTGGTGTTGTAGAGGATATAAAGCTTTCAAAGACCTGTGCTGGGTCTTTTCCTGCTCCACCTTGTAGATAGATAACAAGATATTTTATTATCCATCCCACAATTACAACATAGTATGAATATATAAGGAAACAACAGGCAATTCCAATCAACCCTATGAATCCCCAGCCCTTTTTTATTTTATTATATGACCCAAAGGCATCTAATTTACCTTTTCTACCTATAGCTATCTCCCCTAATGTCAACGAAAACCCTAAAACAACCAACACTATAAGGTAGATAAAAACAAATGCTCCTCCTCCATTTTTACCTACTAAATATGGAAACTTCCATAGATTTCCAAGTCCTATTGCTGAACCTGCAGCAGCTAAGACAAAACCTATATTTGAACTCCACCCCTCTCTATTTGTTTCTTTTTGCTTATTCATTAAGGTTTCTCCTCTCCTCATATAATCTCCTTGTAACCTTTTTCCTCCTCTTCCCCATTAAGTACCCGAATAGCTCCCTCATACAAAGCCGTCATCTCATTCTCACCAGGGACAATAACAACATCTGCTATAAAACTAACTCTTTTTATAATCTCATTACATATATATGTTGAATTTGCTATTCCACCAGTTAGGAATATCTTATTGACCTTTCCTTTTGCCACTGCTGCCAATCCACCAATCTCTTTTGCCACTTGGTAGCACATAGCATCTATCACTTTCTTAGCTTTTAAATCCCCATTTTCAATTTTTTCTACAATCTCCCTTATATTTGTTGTTCCCAAATATGCTGAGACTCCACCATTTCCCTTTAATCTTGTCAATAAAAACTCTTTTGGATAACCATCTTTATGATATAACTTAAAGAAATCCCCCACTGGAAGTCCCCCCGACCTTTCAGGAGAGAATGGCCCATCACCATCTAAGGCATTGTTAACATCTACTACTCTTCCATTTTTATGAAGTCCAATAGAGACACCACCCCCTAAATGAGCTACAATAAAGTTCTCGCTGTTATAGTCCAATGAGTTCTCTTTACAATATTTTTTTGCAACTCCTTTTTGGTTTAAAGCATGAAAAGCGGATCTTCTATCTATCTCAGGAATTCCTGAAAATTTTGCAATCTCATCCATCTCATCAACTACAACAGGGTCCACTATATAAGATGGAATTTTAAACATATCTCCAATTTCCTTTGCTAACAAAGCCCCTAAATTTGAGGCATGTTTACCATATCTACTCTCCAGTAGCTCCTCCACCATCTTTTCATTAACCCTATATGTTCCACTTTCTAAGGGGCTCAATAATCCCCCTCGTCCCACAACAGCATCTAATTTATACCACGGTATATCCAACTCTTTTATTAACTCCAATCTATAGTCAAAATCTTTTTTCATGTCTAAAATCTTTAAAAATTCATTATTATGAGCTATCTCCCTCTTTAATCTTTCCTCACCTTCTGAAAAATAGCTTACTTTTGTTGAAGTAGACCCAGGATTTATAACCAAAACAGAAAAATTTTTCATCAATCCTCCTCCAATTATATTCTAAGATGATTTTTCGCTTCGTAAAAAAATACTAGTGCTAAAATAAAGAGTAACATAGATACAATAAATAGTATTATATTTCCTATATTTCCTGCCATTAGGAATATAAGAGCGACAATAGTTACTAAAAACATAAAACTCATTGGAAGTATTGAAACCATATAGTTCTTTTTGTTTTCCTTTAGCCACAGTGTTAAAGTTAACAGTGCTAAAGCTGACAACAGTTGATTAGCTGATGCAAAAATAGGCCACACTTCCAGATAACCTTTAAGCCCTAAAATTGTTCCCAATAACACCGTTATCAATGTTGCTATATATTTTGATGAAAGTTTATCAACAACCTCTCTATTTTTTTCATTTCTGATTTCACTTAAAAACTCTTGAAAAAGAAATCTTGCTAATCTTGTTGCTGTATCCAAAGTAGTTAGGGCAAAGGCCGATATACTCAGTGTGGTAAAACTCTTACCAAACTTTAAAGGTATTCCCAAAGTTCTCATAAACTCCCCTAATCCACTTGAAAAAACATTTATTGGTCCTCCAGCTTTCATTAAAGTAGAGTATTCCCCACTTGTTAGATACGCTGCAGCTATAATGGCTATAATAGCTAAAATTCCCTCTATTAACATAGAGCCATATCCCACAATTTTTATGTTTTCCTCACTATCAATCTGTTTTGAAGTAGTTCCTGACCCCACTAGAGAGTGGAATCCTGATACAGCACCACATGCTATAGTTACAAATAACATAGGAAAAAGATAGTCATTATTAACTTTAAAACTTGTTACCATAGGAATAGTCATCTGTGGATTGTAGAGAATCACACCTAAAACTCCTCCAATAATTATTCCATACAATAGGAATGAGTTTAAATAATCTCTCGGTTGTAAAAGAATCCACACTGGAGAAACTGAAGCTATAAAAATATACACCACTAAAAATAGTATAATGATATTTTTATTTACAATTAATGGGTACATATTCCCTATATATATACATAATATCAATCCCAACACTCCAATTAAGCTGGTATTTAAAAGACTACTCTTTTTTTTGTAAAGAAAAAATCCAAATACCACTGAGATTACCATGAATAGTAGTGAGATAGTTAAGGCCTCTGGTGTAGCGACAAAGGCATCTGCAACAATGTTCATAAAGGCTGCCACCACCAATATCAATGCCAAATAGGAAAAAACTATAAAAAGTAGCTTCCCTTTTTTCCCTATTATTTTTTTTATTACTTCTCCAATAGATTTCCCCTCATTTCTAGTGGATATGTAAATAGAACCCATATCGTGTACTCCTCCAAAGAAAACACAACCTACAATTACCCAGAGTACCGCTGGTAACCACCCAAAGGCAATTGCCACAATTGGACCTACAATCGGTCCTGCTCCAGCTATGGAAGAGAAGTGATGTCCCATTAAAACTGGATATTTAGATGGAACATAGTCCACTCCATCTTTTAATGTGTTTGCTGGAGTAACCCTTGTTCTATCAATTCCCCAATTTTTCTCTAAATATCTAGCATAATATTTATATGCCACTATAAAGATTAATAAAGTTATGATTAAAATGGATACTGAACTCATCTGTACCTCCTAATCCTCTTATTAAATAATTAAATAATCACCTTCATCAATATAATCTCTTCCTATCTCTAGTGCAGTTTTATTAAGTGGCAATAGATTGGCTTTTCCCTCTCCAAAAACTTTCAAAAACCCTTTTAAAATGCTTTCCACTTCTAAAATCCTAGATATTTTCAGGTATGCTCCCAACATTATCATATTGGCCACTTTAGGGTTTTTGCACATTTCCACAGCTAACTCACTAGCTGGAATTTGGTATATTCTAATATCCTTTCTTCTTGGTTTCTCCTTAACTAAGGAGGAGTTTATTAGTAGTATCCCCCCCTCGGATACATACTCTTCAAACTTTTTCAATGATGGATTGTTCATAACTATAACCACAGTTGCCCTATCTATAATTGGAGATGCTATTTTTTCCTTTGAAATTGTAACTGAACAGTTTGCTGTTCCACCTCTCATCTCTGGCCCATATGATGGCAACCATGAAACTTCATTATTTTCTAGTAGTCCTGAATAGGCAAGTATCTGTCCTAAAGACATAACTCCTTGTCCCCCAAATCCAGAACAAATTATTCTTTCACTTTTCATTCTTTTCACTCTCCCCCATTTTTAAATATGCCCAGAGGGTAAGTCCCTATCATACTCTCTTTTACCCACTTTAAGGATTCTACTGGAGTTTTTCCCCAATTTGTTGGGCAAGTTGACAATACCTCTATAAGAGTGAATCCTTTTCCTTTACTCTGAAACTCAAAAGCTTTTTTTATAGCTTTTTTTGTCTTTCTTATATTTGCTGGATCATGTACAGAGCACCTTTCAATATGATAACTACCTATGACTTCAGAGAGCATCTCTGAAATATGTAGTGGATATCCCTGTATATTCCCCTGTCTACCCTCCATTGTTGTCGTAGTCTTTTGATTTTGAAGAGTCGTTGGAGCCATCTGTCCACCAGTCATACCATAAATTGCATTATTTACAAAAATAACAGTTATATTCTCTCCTCTAGCTGCGGCATGAATTATCTCTGCTGTACCAATGGAAGCCAAATCTCCATCACCTTGATATGTAAAAACTATTGAATCTGGAAGCATTCTCTTTATTCCAGTTGCCACAGCTGGAGCTCTTCCGTGGGCAGCCTCATGCATATCAACATTAAAATACTTATAGGCCAACACAGAACACCCCACTGGTGCAACTCCTATTGTTTTTCCCAATAGACCTAACTCCTCCAGTGATTCAGCTACCAGTTTATGTATAACTCCATGAGTACATCCCGGACAATAGTGTGTTGATATATCTGTTAATCCTTTTGATTTTTTATAGACTATATTCATTAGCTTCACCTCGAAGAATCTCTTTCACCTTTTCTTTAATCTCCTCTATATTTGGAACCATTCCTCCAGTTCTTCCCAGAAAATATATCTCTTTTTGCCCCTTATTTCCCAAAAGTACATCTTGAATCATCTGCCCTTTACTCATTTCAACAACCAGTATACTCTTTATATTTTCCTTTAAGTTTTGAATATCTGAATATGGAAATGGCCAAGCTGTAATCGGTCTAATCATTCCCACTTTAACCCCTTCAGCTCTTAGCTCCTCTATCCCTTGTTTAACAATCCTTGAGGTTGTTCCATATGCCACTAAAACTATTTCACTATCGTCCAAATATAGGGTTTCACTCATTCCCTCTTTAGCTTTTATAAGTTCATATTTTTCAAATAGTTTATTATTGTGCTCCTCTAATTTTTCTGGGTCTAAATACAGAGAGTTTATTATATTTGGAGGTCTTTTTTCATGAGTTCCTGTCGTTGCCCACTCCTTTGTTATCTCCTCATTTGAGTAGTTGTCCTCAACCTCTATCGCTTCCATTATCTGCCCTATTATTCCATCCACTAGAATAAGAACAGGGGTTCTATATCTATCAGCAACTTGGAAACCCTTTATAACTAAATCAAATGTTTCCTGTACAGTAGCTGGTGTATACACTGGCATATAGTAATCCCCATGTCCTCCCCCTCTCGTACCTTGAAAATAGTCCGCTTGTGAGGGTTGAATCCCTCCAAGACCAGGTCCTCCTCTCATTACATTCACTATAACACATGGGAGCTCTGCCCCTGCAATATAGGATATCCCCTCCTGTTTTAAAGCTATACCAGGGGAGGATGAGGATGTCATCACACGTGCTCCACATCCAGCTGCTCCATACACCATATTGATGGCTGCTATCTCTGATTCAGCTTGTATAAATACTCCTCCACTGCGTGGTAGCTCTCTTGACATATACTCTGGAAGTTCATTTTGAGGAGTTATAGGATATCCAAAGAAAGCCTTACATCCAGCCTTAATAGCAGCTAACCCAATAGCGTCATTCCCTTTTATTAAAATTTTCTCCATACTATCCCCCTCCTACTCAGCCTCTATCTTTATCACTGAATCTGGGCACACTATGGCACAACTAGCACACCCTATACATTTATCCATATCTGTAATAGAGGCTACGATATATCCACTAGAGTTTATTTTCCCACTTTTAAAACCTATTATATTCATAGGACAAACCTCTTCACAAAGTCCACACCCTTTACATAAATTCTCTGAAAAATTAACCTCATATTTTTTAGTCAAATATCACTCACCCCTTTTTAAATAGTTGCTGCTAGAACAATAGATAAAAATTTATTCTCCTCACTATCTGATCTTGAAGTAACAACTATTGGAACATCTCCTCCAATTAAAATACCTGCTAATCTACTGTTGCTAAAATAAGCTAATGTCTTATAAAAAACATTTCCAGCCTCTATATTGGGCATTATCAAGACATCTGCGTCCCCTTGAATACGTCCCTCTATACTCTTTATTTGAGCAGATACTTTTGAAATAGTATTGTCCAGTGCCAGTGGTCCCTCTACAATAAATCTAGTTTCCTTTTCAAAGTGCGCTTTAATCTCCTTAGCTTCCAAAGTTGCTATCATCTTTGGAGAAACCTTTTCTTTAGCTGCAATTAAAGCGATTTTGGGAACTTCTATTCCAAATTTTTTACATATTTCATAGGAGTTTTCAATAATCTTTATCTTATCTTTTACATTTGGTAATATATTTAAAGCTCCATCACTAAACATAATAACTCTATTTAAAATATCTGATTCAACAACTGTCAAATGGGAAAAGAAAACATCTTTATTCCCAAGTTCAGTTCTTGAATTTAAAACAGCTTTCAACAGAATACTTGTATCGATTAACCCTTTAACTAAAAAATCACCACTTTTATTTAAAAGAAGATTTACTGCCTCTTTTGCCGCTTCATATTTATCATCTTTTCCCACTATTACATATTGAGAAGAGTCTCTATTATTCTCATCTAAAATTTTTCTAATGCCTGTAACCTCTCCACTAAAATGGGAGAGCCCACTATATTTTCATCTTGAGCTTTAAAAATAGCTTTCATAACTTCGTTTTCATTAGCACATACAACTATTGGAATTCTATTTTTTTGAATCATACTACCTTTTTCTAATAACTCTTGAAAAAAAAACATCTATATTACCTCACAATGTAATTTGATTTTAAATTTTTAATCTTCTCTATTCTTTGCTCAGCATATCTAATAGCTGCCTCATTTGTTGATACACCTGTCTCTTTAGAGATTTTAAAAATTTCTAAAACTCTATCATAGATAAGTCTTACATCTGCCAGAGCCTTCTCTTTATTGTATCCTAGTAGCTCATGGTAAACATTTATAAGACCTCCACCATTGCTCACAAAATCTGGAGCATAAAGAATATCTAACTCTTTTAAGGTATCTGCAAATCTCTCCTCTCTTAAAACGTTATTTGCAGTTCCAGCTATAATCTTACATCTAAAGTGAGGTATTGTATTTTCATCTATAATTGCTCCTAGAGCACATGGAGAAAATACATCTACATCTAAACCATATATTTCAGCTGGTTCTACATATTCAACCTCTGGGTGTTCCAATCTCATTCTTTCAATATAGTTTAGATTTATCTCTGTAAAGTAGATTTTTTTTGCTCTATCCCCCTCTTCATTTTCACCAAGCAGATATTTAATTAGGTAGTATCCAGTCTGTCCAGCCCCTTGAACTGCAAAAGTTTTTCCCTCTAGGCTAGTTGTACCATATCTCTCTTTTAAACATGCTCTTATTGCGTATAGTGTCCCCAGTGATGTAACTGGTGATGGGTTACCACTTTTTCCACTAAGTCCTACCACATGATCTGTTTCCATAGCCACATAGGACATATCTGATGTAGTTGTATTTACATCTTCCGCTGTAATGTACCTACCATTTAAACTCTGAATAAATCTTCCCAGACTTCTGAAGAACTCCTCACTTTTTACCTTATCCGCTTCACCAATTATGACTGTCTTTCCTCCCCCTAAGTTCAATCCTGCCACTGCTGCTTTGTATGTCATACCTCTAGAAAGTCTTAAAACATCTGTTAAAGCGTCCTCCTCGTTTTTATAGTTCCAAAGTCTTGTTCCTCCCAGTGCAGGTCCTAAGACTGTGTTATGAATTGCCGTTATCCCTCTTAGCCCAGTCTCTTCATCATTAAAATAGATAACCTGTTCATGCCCTAACTTTTTTAACATATTAAACACCATCATTCCAATTCCTCCTTTATTAAATCCTTCTTTAATTTGGAGTAAATTTTTATGTAAAATCAATATTTAAAATACTAATTTTTTATCTATATTTGAATCCTAACTTTTATTTTAATTAAAAAGTTATATAATAAACTAGAGAAATCTCTTACATATGTTAGTCAAAAA
>Charlie_p2__coassemble_1975_pt1 | contig 13925 bp, 10 predicted proteins | sample Charlie_p2__metabat2_low_PE_014 | metagenome-assembled genome bin Charlie_p2
CTACATAAATGTATAATAAAAAAATAAAAAAATTTAAAATTCGTTATATTAGAATTATACTTTAATGTAGAAAAAAAATCAAATATTTTTTTACATTTTTGTAGAAAAATAGTATAATAAAAATAAAATACGAGAAGGGAGGAAAAATGTGAAAACAAAATTTGGTAATTATTTAGAAAAATTAATGATAAAAAATAATTATACTTTAGAGTATGTAGCAAAACAGACAGACTCTTCTCTATCTGTAGTGGGGCATTATCGTAAAGGAATTAGAATTCCAAAAGATGATTTTGTGGAAAGATTTATAGAAAAATTTATAAAATCGGACAAGGAAGCAAATGAAGTGAGATATATAGTCGCTTATGATAGAACTCCTGATTTGATTAAGAAAAAACTTGAAGAAAATTCAAATATAAAAGAAACTAAAGATGCCGAAATAATAGCTTTACCTATATTGGGAAAAGCTGCAGCAGGACTTGGACATATAAATTTTGAAGACAACACAAGAATGGAGATATTGACATCTATTCCAAGAACAGGGCTTCCTAAAAATGCTTTTATGGTAGAGGTCAATGGAGACTCTATGTTCCCTACACTTTCAGATGGAGATTTGGTAATAATAGATCCAATTCAAAAACAGATGGAAAGTATAGAGGGAAAAGTTTGTGTTTTAAGTTATCATGACCAAACATACATAAAAAGAGTTAAAATAAATAAAAATGAGATAAGACTTATATCGGATAATATGGATAAGAAAAGATATTCTGATATCGTTATTTCAGATGAAGAGTTAGAGTATTTAAAATGCCATGGAGCAGTTATAGAGAGTAGAAGAAAACACTAGGATTTTTGTCCTAGTGTTTTAAATTATACTGTTCAATTTTTCTATATAGAGTTGCTATTCCAATTCCTAAAATTTTGGCAATCTGCTTTTTGCTCTCTGTTGAATCTCCATATTTTTTTAAAAGATCACTAATCATTTCAATCTCCATACTTTTAAGAGTCCTCTCTTGAAAAACTTCAGCTGATTTATTTGTGAGTAATTTTTGAGGGAGATGGTTATAGGATAGAATACCATTATTTCCCATTAGATTAATCATATATTCAATTGTATTTTCAAGCTCTCTCACATTTCCGGGCCAACTATACTTTTCAAATATATCTAGCACCTCTGAGGAGATACTGTTAAAATTCTTTTTAAAAAGGACAGCATATTTCTCAGCAAAGTGTTCTGCAAATATGAAGATATCCCCAGTTCTTTTTCTTAGGGGTGGAACTTCAATTGGAACTACATTAAGCCTGTAATATAGGTCTTTTTTAAACTCTCCACTCTCCACTAAATGCTCCAAATTTTGATTTGTAGCAGCAATAATTCTAACATCAACATCTATGAGTTGATTTGATCCAATTCTTACGATACTTCTTTCCTGTAAAACTCTAAGAAGTTTTATCTGCATATATAATGGCATATCTCCAATCTCATCTAAAAAGAGAGTTCCTCCATTGGCAAGTTCAAACTTTCCAATCTTTCCTCTGGGATCAGCTCCAGTAAATGAACCCTTGATATAGCCAAAAAACTCACTTTCAAGTAAAGCCTCAGGTATAGCTCCACAGTTTATAGCAATAAAGGGCTGATTAACTCGATTACTATTCATATGTATTGTTCTGGCTATAATCTCTTTACCTGTTCCACTTTCACCTGTAATTAAAACAGTGGATGGATTTTTAGATATTTTATTGATTCGCTCAAATAACTTTTTCATGGAATCAGAATAGAAAATAAAATCTTTTACAAGAGTTCCAGTAGTTGAATTTGTTACATGAAGTATTGAGTTATGAATGGCCTTTTTCTCTTTAAAAATCAAAACTTTTTCAAAGGGTGAAAAGGTAAAGACTTCACCAAAAACATCAAGTTTTTTATCATTATATATAATAGAGTAAGCATTTTTCCCAAGAAAGTTATCATTTAAAGGTTGAATTAATAAGTTTTCTTGAAGAATTTTAGTGTTGAAAAGTTTTGTGGCCACTTCATTCATATGTGTTAATAAAAAGTTATTATCATATATTAAAATTCCTTCCTCTATCCTGTTTAATATGATCTTTAAAAACTCCTTTTTAGATTCAGTGGATGAATTTTCTAAAGATAGTTGCGCTTGAGATGAGATAAAACCAGATATTTGTTTTAAAAAATTTAAATATTTCTCCTGTTTTTTAACAAAATTTACTTTTTGCTGATTGTTGAAGCATATAAGCCCAATAACTCCAACTACTTCACCATTTAAAAAAATAGGTGTTGAAACCTCTAACTTCTCTTTACACTCCTCAATAGATGGGCAATTACTACAATGAATGTCCTCTTTAGGATTCAAAATAACATACTCTTTTCCAGTTTCTAAAACTTTTTTATAAATATGAGATTCCTCTGTCATTGAGAGTCCAACTTTATTTTTAAGACGACCAGTTCCCCCGATTCTAATAAAGTTTTTATCCATAATTTCAACATCCATTTGAATAATTTGAGCTATAGTTTCAGCAAATTTTTGGATATCTTTTCTTAAATTAATCAATATATTTTGCATAGATCACTTCCTTAAAAAATTATTATCAAAATGATAAATAAAGATAGAAAATCTTTTTAATAGAGGTAATTCAAACGTTATCAAAATGATAATTATTATCATAATGATAATATAACATTAAAAAATATATTTTTAAAAATATAAAAAATATATACGTATTGTTCATAAATAAAATTTAAAGGTTTAATATGGTAAAAAATATTTTTTTATTGGCATTAAAATTGCTTACTATGTAAAGTGAAGATAAAACTAATAAGGAGTGAGATATGGAAAATAAAATTAAATATGCCTTTAATGAGATTGAAAAAGGTGATAACTATGAGAGTTGCTTAGATATTTTAACTGAGAAGGAAGTTGCAAAAGCTAAAGCTTTTCATAGTAGCTTCCCTCAATATAAAGAGACTCCACTGGCTAAGTTGGAAAATGTGGCTAAAAGTATTGGCTTAGGTGGAATCTTCGTTAAAGATGAATCATATAGATTTGGATTAAACGCTTTTAAAGTTTTAGGTGGGTCTTTTGCTATGGCTAAGTATCTGGCTTCTAGATTGGGAGAGGATATATCTAATTTAGGATATGAAAAATTAATTTCTAAGGATATAAAGGAAAAATTGGGAGATGTAACTTTTTATACTGCAACAGATGGAAATCATGGAAGAGGAGTCGCTTGGACAGCTAATAAATTAAATCAAAAATCAGTTGTATATATGCCTTTTGGGTCATCTATAACAAGACTTGAAAACATTAGAAAAGAGGGAGCAGAAGCGACAATAACAGATATGAACTACGATGATGCAGTGAGACTTGCGGCTAAAAATGCTGAAGAGACAAATGGAGTTGTAATTCAAGATACTGCATGGGAAGGATATGAGGAGATTCCAGCTTGGATTATGCAAGGATATGGAACTATGGCATTGGAAGCTATCGAACAACTGAAGAGTTATGGTGTGGATAGACCAACTCATATATTTGTTCAAGCTGGAGTGGGATCATTAGCTGGTGCAGTTCAAGGAGTTTTTGCTTCAATATATGGAAAAGATTGCCCAGTAACAGTTATAGCTGAATCAGATTTGGCAGATTGTCTATATAAATCAGCTTTGGCAAAAGATGGGAAACCAAGATTTGTAGGTGGAGCTATGCAAACAATAATGGCTGGATTAGCATGTGGAGAACCAAACACTATTGGATGGGAGATTTTAAAAAATCACAGTTCAGCGTTTTTATCTTGTCCAGACTGGAGTGCAGCAAATGGAATGAGAATATTAGGAAATCCTTTAGATGGAGACCAAAGAGTAAAATCTGGAGAGTCTGGAGCTGTAACTATGGGAGCTCTTTATGAGATTATGACAAATGATGAGTATAGAGAGTTAAGAGAAAAGTTAAAGCTTAATGGGGATTCAAAAGTATTGTTATTCAGTACAGAGGGAGATACAGATCCAAAGAAATATAGAGATATAGTTTGGTTTGGAGAGTGTACAAAATAATTTAATTGAAAATAATAAAATTTTTTAGGAGGAAAAAATGTTTTCTAAAGAGAGAGAAGCTGGAGTAATAGAGTTATGTCAGGATTTAATAAAAGCACCAAGTTATTCAGGGGAGGAGGGAAAGGTTGTAGAGGTAATAAAAGAGGCCTTTGATAGACTTGGATTTGATGAGTATTTTGTAGATGAGTATGGAAATATAATTGGAAAAATTAAAGGTAAAAAGCCAGGTAAAAAAATACTATTTGATGGACATATTGATACTGTTCCTGTTCCAGATAAGAGTAAATGGACATTTGGGCCATTTGATGGAACTATATCCGATGGGAAAATATATGGAAGAGGAACATCAGATATGAAGGGACAAGTGGCAGCTATGATATCAGCATGCTCCTATTTTGCAAAAGATTGTGACAAAGATTTTGAAGGGGAGATCTATGTAGCAGGAGTAGTACATGAGGAGTGTTTTGAAGGAATTGCAGCCAGAAAAATAAGTGAAGCTGTAAAACCAGACTATGTTGTAATAGGGGAGTGTTCAGAGCTTAACTTAAAGATAGGCCAAAGAGGAAGAGGGGAGATTGTGGTAGAGACATTTGGAAAACCCGCTCACTCAGCAAATCCAGATAAGGGAATAAATGCGGTATATAAAATGGCCACAGTAATTCAAGAGATAAATAAATTAGAACCCCCAGTACACCCAGTATTAGGAAAAGGAATCTTAGAACTTGTGGATATAAAATCAGCACCATATCCAGGGGCTTCAGTGGTACCAGAGTATTGTAGAGCTACATATGATAGAAGACTTCTGGTTGGAGAAACAATGGAGAGCGTAATAAAACCGTTACAGGAGTTGGCAGAAAACCTTATGAAAGCTGATCCACAGATGAAGATAAAGGTATCATACTCAGTTGGAAAAGAGAACTGTTATACAGGAAATACAATAGAGGGAGAGAGATTTTTCCCAGGATGGCTATATGAAAAGGATGATGAGTTTACAAAGATAGCTTATGAGGGATTAAAATCAGTGGGATTAAATCCAGAAATAACTCAATACTCGTTCTGTACAAATGGATCACACTATGCGGGAGAGGCAAAGATACCAACAATTGGATTTGGACCATCAAGAGAGAACTTAGCTCACACAATAGATGAACATATAGAGATTGAGCAATTGATAAAAGGAACAGAGGGGTACTATGGAATTTTAAAATCTCTTTATAAAAAATAGGGAAGGGAGATATATATGAAAATATTAATAAAAAATGGAACTATTGTAAATGGAGACAAAACAGCACCATTTTTAGGGGATGTATTGATTGAAAATAACATAATAAAGTCAGTTGGGGAAGTAGATAAAGAGGCAGATAGAGTTATTGATGCCACTGGGAAAATAGTTTGTCCAGGGTTTATAGATACTCATAGTCACTCAGACTTAATGATTCTTGTGAATCCCTACAATGAGATAAAAATAAGACAGGGAATTACAACGGAAGTTTTAGGTCAGGATGGAATCTCTATGGCTCCTTTACCTAAGAGATATATAAGCTCTTGGAGAAAAAATATTGCAGGATTAGATGGAGAATCAGATGAGATTAACTGGGAGTATGAAACAACAGATAACTACCTAAAAATGATGGAAGAAAATGGTGTGGGACTAAATGAAGCATACTTAGTTCCTCATGGAAACATAAGAATGGAAGCTATGGGACTAGATGGTCGTCCAGCAACAGATGAAGAGATTGAAAAGATGTGTGAAATTACGAGAAGAGAGATGGAAGCTGGAGCATTGGGACTTTCCACAGGGCTTATATATATACCTTGTGCTTACTCAGAAACTAAAGAGATTATTGAGATGTGTAAAGTTGTAGCTGAGTTTAATGGTGTGTTTGTAATTCATCAAAGAAGTGAAGCAGATACAATAGTTAGCTCCATGAAAGAGGTTATAGAGATAGGAAAAAAATCTGGAGTAAAGATACATTTTTCTCACTTTAAAGTTTGTGGAAAAAATAACTGGAAATACCTAGATGAGATGTTAAATTTACTGGAAGAAGCTAAAAAAGAGGGAATAGAGGTATCTTTTGATCAGTATCCATATGCAGCAGGAAGCACTATGTTAGGGGTGATACTGCCTCCTTGGGCCCATGCCGGTGGAACAGATGAGTTGATGAAAAGACTTGAAAGCCAAGAGTGTAGAGATAAAATGATTCATGATATGGAAAATGGAATCCCTGGTTGGGATAATTTTGTGGAATTTGCAGGATTGGATCAGATATTTGTAACCTCTGTTAAAACTAAAAAAATAGTGATTTAATAGGAAAAAATCTTTTAGAGATAGGAAAGATTAGAGGAAAAGACCCTTATAATGCAACTTTTGATCTTTTATTAGAAGAGGAAAATGCAGTGGGTATGGTTGATTTTTATGGTTTAGAGGAGCATATTATTAAAATTTTAAAAAGACCAGAACACAATGTGTGTACTGATGGACTTTTAAATGGAAAACCCCATCCTAGAGCCTATGGTTCATTTCCTAGAGTTCTAGGGAGATATGTTAGAGAGCAAGAGGTTTTAACAATAGAGGAAGCAATTTTTAAAATGACAAAAAAAGCTGCAACAGCTTTTGGAATACAAAATAGGGGAGTTATACAGGAGGGATACTTTGCAGATGTCCTTGTTATAGATATGAAAGAGGTTACTGATAAAGGAACATATGTTGACCCAACACAATATCCTAAAGGGATAGATTACGTATTGATAAATGGAAATGTAGTAATAGAGAACGGTGATTATCATAAAGTCTTAGCAGGGGAAGTTATCAGAAAAAAATAGAGGAGGGTTTATGTTAATTGGAAATGGACGAGTGATTACTCATGATAAAGAGAACCCATATTTTGAAAATGGTGGAGTCTTAATAAAAGATGGAAAAATTGTAGAAGTGGGAAAGAGTGATGTTTTAAAGCAAAAATATCCCAATGAGGAGTTTATAGATGCTAAGGAAAACCTTATTATGCCTGGGATTATCAATGTACATCACCACATTTACAGTGCTTTTGCCAGAGGAATGAAATCCTCTGGTAAAGCACCAAAAGATTTTCAAGAGATTTTAGAAAATCTTTGGTGGAAAGTTGATAAAAAATTAAATCATGAGGACATAAAGTATAGCGCTTTAACAACATATATAGATTCTATAAAAAATGGAGTTACAACTGTATTTGATCATCATGCTGGACCAAACTCTATAACAGGAAGTTTGGATGTTATTGGCGAAGCTGCTGAGGCGGTGGGAATTAGAAGTTGCCTATGCTATGAAGTTTCAGACAGAGATGGTTTAGATATTGCCGATGAGGGAATAAAAGAAAATATTAGATTTATAAAAAAATGCCAAGAGAGTCAGCAAAATATGTTAAGAGGGATGTTTGGACTCCATGCCTCATTTACATTGAGTGATGAGACTTTAAAAAAATGCCAAAAAGCTGTTGAGGGTTTAGATGTTGGATATCATGTACATATTGCTGAGGGTATTGAAGATTTAAATAACTCATTGGAAAAATATGGAAAAAGAGTTGTGGAAAGACTTTCAGAGTTTAATATTTTAGGTGAGAAAACAATAGGTGTTCACTGTATCTATATCAATGAAAATGAGATGGAGATTTTAAAAAATACAAAGACAAATGTGGTACATAATCCTGAATCCAATATGGGAAATGCTGTTGGATGTGCCCCAGTGTTGGAGATGTATTCAAGGGGGATTCATCTAGGATTGGGAACTGATGGCTATACAAGTGATATGTTTGAATCTTTAAAAGTTGGAAATTTGATTCATAAACATGAAAAGAGAGACCCTTCAGTTGCTTGGGTAGAGATACCGACAATGCTTTTTAAAAACAATAGAAAAATAGCAGAGAGATATTTTGAAGGTACATTGGGAGTTTTAAAAGAGGGGGCATGGGCAGATATAATCATAGTAAATTATGACCCTTTAACAGAGATGGATCAGGATAACTATAACAGTCATCTTCTATTTGGGGTTATGGGAAGAGATGTAATAACAACAGTTATAGCTGGAAAAGTGATTATGAGAGACAGAAAGATATTAACACTAGATGAGAAAGAGGTTTTTAAAAATTCAAGAATAGTTTCAAAAAAAATGTGGTTAAGAGACTAAAAGTTTAAAGACGGAGGGAAAATGGGTGTTAAAACTATGGATTTAGAAAAAAATATTGTAGAAGAGGTTCATCAAAAGCTAGAGATAAAAAACATGTTTTTACTAGGAATTCAGCATGTTGCAGCAATGTGTGCAGGAGCAATAGCAGTACCAATGATTCTAGGAGAAAGTTTAGGGTTAGGACAGGACGAGATTAACATTTTAGTAAGTGCAACTTTAATGATGGCCGGAATAGGGACTTTTATTCAAACTTTGGATATACATGGAAAAATAGGAGCAAAGCTACCAATAGTTGAGGGAGTAAGTTTTGCAGGAGTTTCAGCTCTAGTTGCAGTTGGATTAAGTTACAAAGGTACAGATCCTATTTTTGGTTTACAAGTTATGTTTGGAGCAACAATAGTATCAGGAATATTTGCATTTTTGGTAGCTCCAATGTTTGGAAAACTTTTAAAATACTTTCCACCATTGGTATCTGGGGTTGTTGTTACTTCAATGGGACTATCACTTATTCCAGTTGCTTTAAGATGGATTGCAGGAACTCCTAAAAGTTCCAATTATTTAAGTATAAAAAATATTATTTTAGCTTTGATAACAATGGGAATAATATTAGCAATTCAAAAAATGTCTAAAGGATTTTTAGGAAATATTGCAATTTTATTGGGTATTTTTTTAGGAACTTTAGTGGCACTACCTATGGGACTAACTGATTTTTCAACTTTGAATGAAGCCACAGCTTTTACAATAAATACACCATTACAGTTTGGATTCCCAAAGTTTGAATTAACAGCAATTTTATCACTATTCTTAGTTCAGCTAGTGATAATGACAGATGCTACTGGAAATCAGATAAACCTATCTGATATATGTTCAGTGGAGCCTAATCAGGAGAAAATAGTAGCTGGTTTAAGAGGACATGGTCTAACAAGTATGATAGCTGGATTTTTTAATAGCTTTCCTCACTCTCTGTTTGGTCAAAATGTTGGAATAGCAGCAATAACTGGAGTGAAAAGCAGATATGTTGGAACTGCAGCAGGAGTAATTTTATTGGTTGTAAGTTTTTTTCCAAAATTAGTAGCTATTTTAACATCAATTCCGTCGCCTGTTTTAGGTGGAGCAGGGATAATAATGTTTGGAATCGTAGCAGCAAATGGAATAAAAAGATTGGGAACAGTCAGTTATGATAAAAACAAAAATCTTGTAATTGTAGCGACAAGTTTAGGGATGGCATTAGCTCCAATAGCGGCTCCTCAACTATTTACTAACTTTCCTCAGTGGGGGAAAATTTTATTTCAAAGCCCTGTAACTTTGGGAGCTTTAACAGTTTTAATTTTAAATATTGTCTTTAATGAGTTTAATAAAAAATAAATTTTGGAGGAATAGAATATGGCTAATATAAAAGTAAATTTTGCAGGACTAGAGTACGAGAATCCAGTGGTTGTGGCTGCTGGACCCCCATCTAAGGATGCTGAAGCTATAAAGGAAGCGATTGAGGGAGGAGCTGCAGGGGTAGTTGCAAAGACAATTTCAAGTGAGGCAGCAGAGATTCCAAAACCATGCATGTATGATTTTAAAGGAAACCATTTCTTAAATACAGAGCTATGGTCAGAACTATCTCCAGAGCACTGGGTAGAGCAGGAATATGAGAAGTGTAAAATTAAGGGAGAGCCTCTTATCATAGGTCTTGGTTATGCAAAAGAGGATATAAAAAAGTTGATACCTATGGTTGATAAATTTGCAGATGCTTATGAGATTTCAAGTCACTATGTTGGAAGAGATTTAACACCCATGTTAAATACTTTAAAAATGGCAAAAATGCTAACAAAAAAGCCAGTGTTTATGAAAATATCTCCAGGGGTTGAGAATTTAGGAGATGTAGCTAGAGCTTTGGAAACAGCGGGAGCGGACGGATTAGTTGCAATAAACTCAGTTGGACCTTGCTTATCGATTGATTTAGAAACTGGAAAACCACATATGGGAAGTAAAAATAGATATGGTTGGATGTCAGGAGCAGCAATAAAGCCGATAGCTATGAGAGTTGTATATGAACTTGCTCAAGCGGTAAAAATCCCTATTTTTGCAGTGGGTGGAATTACAAAAGGGGAGGATGTCATAGAGTTTGTAATGGCTGGAGCAACAGCAGTTCAAGTCTGCACTCAAGGAATAATAGAGGGGCCAAAAGCTTTTGGTAGAATCGCAAAAGAAACTAATAACTGGCTAGATGCACATGGGTATAGTTCACTAGATGAAATAAGAGGACTGACAATAAAACATATGGAAAATATAAAGGAAAATAACTATATGACAGTTCCTCCTAAAGTGAATTTAGAAAAATGTATAGGGTGCGGAATCTGTAAGATAGTTTGTGGATATAAGGCTATTGAGATTGAAAATAAAAAAGCAATTATAGATATAGAGAGATGTTTTGGATGTGGAGTTTGCACATCAAAATGTCCTACAAAGGCATTATCAATACCAAGATAAAATGGGGGGGCTCTATGTTTAAAATAACTATAAATGGAAAAGTTATAGAAACAGAAAAAAATAAAAATCTTTTAGATTTTTTAAGAGATGAGATGGATTTTATAGCTGTAAAAAATGGATGTGGTGAGGGTGCTTGTGGTGCTTGTATGGTTCTGGTAGATGGAAAACCATTTAGAGCTTGTTTACTTACAACGGAGAAAGTGGCAGGGAAAAATGTATTTACAGTAGAGGGACTAACAGAGTATGAAAGAGATATTTTTGCCTATGCTTTTTCAAAAGAGGGTGCTGTTCAATGTGGATTTTGTATTCCTGGAATGGTTGTCAGTGCAAAGGGATTATTTTTAAAAACATTGGATCCTACTAAGGATGAGATTAGGGTTGCATTACGTGGAAATATCTGTAGATGTACAGGATACGTAAAAATAGTAAAGGCTATAAAGGAAGCAGCAAGACTTTTTAGAAATGGAGAGATTGTTCCAAAGGTAGAGTGTAAAGGTTTAGTTGGAGAAAATACTTTTAGAATTGATGCAAAAGAGAAGACATTGGGAGATGGAAAATATGCAGAGGATATAAAAGTCCCTGGAATGATATTTGGAGGAGCGGTAAGAACTGCTTATCCAAGAGCCCTAATAAAGAAAATAGATACAAGTGAAGTTGAGAAAATGGATGGTGTTTTAGGAGTTGTAACTGCAAAAGATGTACCTGGACACAGAAATATAGGACACCTTTCTTTTATATCTGATTGGGACGCTTTAATAGATGAGGGTGAAATAACTAGATATATGGGAGATGCCTTAGTTTTAATAGGAGCAAAATCCAAAGATATTTTAAAGAGAGCTAAGGAGTTAGTAAAGGTTGAATATGAGGTATTAGAGCCTATTGTTGATCCAGAGGAAGCCTTAAAAGAGGGTGCACCAAAAATTCATGAAAAGGGAAATCTACTTTTTAAACAGGTTTTAAAAAGAGGAGATGCAGAAAAAGCTATAGAAGAGGCTGAATATGTTGTTACAAACACATACTATACTCCATACACAGAACATGCTTATTTAGAGCCAGAAAGTGCCACAGCAATCCCCAAAGAGAATGGTCTAAAAATAATAACAAGTTCTCAAAGTGTTTATGATGAACAAAGAGAGGTTTCAAGACTTTTAGGACTTGATCCAAGTCAAGTTGAAGTGGAGAGTAGCTATGTTGGTGGAGGATTTGGTGGAAAAGAGGATATGTCAGTTCAGCACCATGCGGCCTTATTAGCTTGGAAATTAAAAGTTCCAGTTCAAGTTACACTAAATAGACAGGAAAGTTTAGTGGTGAGTACCAAGAGACATCCAATGAAAATAGAGATGACAACAGCATGTGATAAAGAGGGAAAACTTTTAGGAATGAAAGCAAGAATTTTATCTGATACAGGAGCCTATGCATCTTTGGGAGGACCGGTACTTCAAAGAGCATGTACTCATGCAGCTGGACCTTATAACTATCAGAATATAGATATAGAGGGGATAGCAGCATATACAAACAATCCAATAGGAGGGGCTTTTAGAGGATTTGGAGTAACGCAATCAGCCTTTGCCACAGAGAGTAACCTAAATAAACTTGCAGAGATGGTGGGAATATCTCCTTTTGAAATTCGTTATAGAAATGCTATAGAACCTGGAATGATTTTACCAAATGGGCAGATTGCAGACCAAGGAACAGCATTGAAAGAAACTTTACTTGCAGTTAAAGACACATATGAAAACAATAGGTTAGTTGGGATAGCTTGTGCCTTTAAAAATGCAGGAATAGGAGTTGGATTACCTGATATTGGAAGATGTTTACTTTCAGTGGAGAAGGGAAAGGTTCATATAAGAACCAGTGCAGCTTGTATAGGACAAGGGGTTGGAACAATAGCCCTACAGATGGTATGTGAGACAACAGGATTAACACCAAAAGATATAGTAGTTGAAGCTCCAAGTACAAAGAGAACACCAAATTCAGGAACGACAACAGCTTCAAGACAGACTGTATTTACAGGGGAAGCGACAAAGATGGCAGCTCTAAAATTAAAAGAGGCTTTAAGTAAAAACTCTTTAAGTGAGTTGGAAGGAGTTGAGTTTATGGGAGAGTATTCAGGAATAACTGACCCAATGAACTCTGAAAAAGATTATCCAAAAAGTCATGTGGCCTATGGATATGCAACTCAAGTTGTCGTTTTAGACGACGACGGAAAAGTTAAGAAAGTTGTTGCAGCTCATGATGTTGGAAAAGCCATAAATCCTAAAAATGTAGAGGGTCAAATAGAAGGTGGAGTGGTAATGGGATTAGGATATGCCTTAACTGAAGACCTAAAAGTTGAGAAAGGTGTTATAAAATCAAAATTTGGAACACTTGGACTTTTAAGGTCAACAGATGTTCCAGAGATTGAATCTATAATCATTGAGAAAAATACAGAGGATTTAGCATATGGAGCTAAAGGGGTAGGGGAGATTGTTGTAATTCCAACAGCCCCAGCAGTTCAAGGAGCGTACTATAAATATGATGGAAAGTTTAGAACATCACTTCCATTAAAAGGAACAGCTTATAAGAGATAATTTAAAAAGGAGAGAAGTTTTATTTCTCTCCTTTTACATTTTACACTATTTTCTTTTTAAAAATACACCTCTATAATCTTTATCTATTAGAGAACCATTTTCTAAAACTAAATCCCCTCTAATAAAAACAGAGTCCACTTTAACTAGAGACACATAGTTTTTAAAAGGGCTGTAATTAGCTTTAGATATGGGCTTAGTAAAGCTAAAAGGTTCAGGGGTAAGTATAACAATATCAGCATCACTTCCAATTTTTAAGGCTCCTTTTTGAGGAAATAAACCAAAAATTTTAGCTGGATTTAAAGAACAAGTGTTTAAAAAACTTTTAGCAGTTATATTTCCTTTAAGAAATTCAGAGAACATTATAGGGACTCTTTCCTGAACCCCTGGAATTCCATTGGGACAGATTAAAAAGTTATCTTTACCTCTGGACTTATCCTGAAGAGAAAAGGAGCAATGGTCTGTGGCAACAACATCTATATAACCTAGATTTATGGAGTTTTTAATAGCTATATTATCCTCTTTTTTTCTGAGAGGAGGACTTAGAATATAGTTTTCTCCAGCTTCTTCAAGATAGCAGGAGTCATTTAAAACAAGATATTGAGGACAAGTTTCAACAAAAAAATTCATTCCATTATCTCTATAAGATTGAAGAATA
>Charlie_p2__coassemble_1976_pt1 | contig 13923 bp, 14 predicted proteins | sample Charlie_p2__metabat2_low_PE_014 | metagenome-assembled genome bin Charlie_p2
TTATTATATAATGTAATATCGAGTAATTTTAATCTTTGGAGGTTTTTATGAATTTTGGTGAAAAAATTAAAATAAATTTTGAAAATATAGAAAATGGTATAAAATTGACAATTTTAAACTTTCCTAAAAATATATCTATAAGTGCTTTAGATTTTGGAAAAGACTTGGCTAAAAGAACTATGGAGGGATACTCTCCAAATCCAGATGAGGAGATTGATGTTGTCTCTGGAATAGTGGATGAAAAAACTACTGGTGAGGATATTGTATTTGTATATACACATGGCGACCTACCTTCTAGTATGATTTTAGTTGGAACTCTATGCAAAAAATTGCTAACAGATATCCCAACTACAACTCCTCTTGAAATAGGTGGAATTTTTCATGGTGAAAAAAATGAAGCCTATATTAGAGTGGCTATACAGAAGATGATTATTACCAATGATGCTTTGGGTAGTTCACTGGAGATAAATCTACCTATAAATACAGATATGAATAGATTTAAAGGTATTTTCTCTAATATAGCATTCTCTCTAATTCCCGAAACTCAAAGTATACAGTTTGGGTTTGGTTCCAGTGTTTCAAAGAAAGCTAACTCAAATTTAGGTACTATGCCTAAAAGGGTTGAAGTCTCTCTAGCACCTCATATAGATAGTAAAATACCTGCATTAGCTCTTGTGTATGATGTAGTGTTTCAAAGTATTGCCATATTTTCTTTAGTTAATATTTAGATTTTTTATGGGTAGTATTATTTTTTACTACCTTTTTTATATTTTTTGATTTTGTAAATTCATTTTATAAATGTAGTGCATTCATTTTTTCTATATTAATATCTCTTGAATTTTTAGCACTATTTTATTATTTTTTTGGACAATACTATTTTTTTACTATAAATCTGCCTTTGAGTCCCCCCTTATAATTCAAGGGGATATCAATAGATATAAAAAAATTTATATAATTAAAAAATCAGAAAACAATTTCGCATTAAAACAATATATTTTACTTTGTCCATATATAAAGAGTATTATAATTATATACAAAGTTTAATAACAGTACTTTTAGGAGGTAAAAAATGCAAGAATTACTAAAAGAATTAGTTGAAAAACACAGAAAAACAACTGAACTAGGAAAGGTTGCCAGTTACATACCCGAACTAGAGAAAACAAATCCCAGAAATCTTGGTATATACATTTTAGACAATGAAGGAAACGAATACTTTGCAGGAGACTATGACAATAAATTTACAGTACAAAGTATCTCTAAAGTAGTGGCTCTTATGTTGGCTATTTTAGACAATGGAGAGGAGTATGTTTTTTCAAAAGTTGGAATGGATCCCAGTGGAGATCCCTTTAACTCTATTAGAAAATTGGAAACTTCTAGCAGAAGAAAACCATATAACCCTATGATTAATGCTGGTGCTATCGTTGTTTCATCAATGATTAAGGGAGATGACGCAAAGGATAAGTTTAATAGACTACTTGAATTTTTTAAGAAAATAACAGAGGATCCATCTCTTGAATTAAATCCCAAAGTTTATTTAAGTGAATCTGAAACAGGAAATAAAAATAGAGCTATGGGTTATTACTTAAAATCTGAAGGTATTATAACTGGTAATGTGGAAGAAGCTCTAGAAGTTTACTTTAAACAGTGTTCAATTGATGTTACTGCTAAGACTATCGCTAAACTTGGTCTATTTTTAGCTAATGAAGGGCAAACAAGTAGTGGAGAGCAAGTTGTATCAAATAGAGTCAGCAGAATTGTAAAAACTCTTATGGTTACATGTGGTATGTATGATAACTCTGGTGAGTTTGCTGTTAGAGTTGGTTTACCTTCAAAAAGTGGAGTTGGTGGTGGTATTGTTTCTGTTGTTCCACATAAAATGGGAATAGGTATATACTCTCCTGCTCTTGATCAAAAAGGAAATCCTATTGCTGGAGTTTGTCTTTTAGAGGACCTATGCAATGAGCTTAAATGTAGAATATTTTAGTTACACACACACTTTATTATATATTTACAGGAGGAACAATGAATATTATTAACACACTTAACAACATTTTATGGTCTTATGTTTTAATTGCAGTTCTTATTATTTCAGGTTTATATTTCACTTTTAAGTTAAAGTTTGCAAATATAACTGAAATTAAAGAGATGTTTAAGGTTATGCTTGAAAAAGGAAATGGAAAAGGCGTTTCTCCATTCCAAGCATTCTGTATTAGTGCTGGTTCTAAAGTTGGAACTGGAAGTTTAGCTGGAGTTGCACTTGCTATATCTGTAGGAGGTCCAGGTTCTATATTTTGGATGTGGGTTTTAGCATTAGTTGCTGGTAGTTTAAGTTTAGTTGAAAACACTTTAGCTCAAATCTATAAGAAAAAAGAGGATGGTATTTTCGTAGGTGGACCTGCATACTATATGGAACTTGGAATGAATAAAAAATACCTTGGTGTTGCATTCTCAATCCTTATTACTGTCACTTATGGTTTTATATTTAATGCTGTTCAAGCTAATACAATCACTGTGGCATTTCAACATGCATATGGAATTGATCAGCTATATGGAGCTATTATTTTAACTGTTTTAACAGCTGTTATTATCTTAGGAGGAGCTCATAGAATAGCGAAAGTTTCAGAAATTATAGTTCCTATTATGGGTGTATTCTACTTAGTGGTTGCTATTTTTATAGTTTTAAAAAATATTTCAGCTCTTCCTGGAGTATTTTCACTGATTATGACAAATGCCTTTGACCCTGCTGCTGCAGGTGGAGGAGTTCTTGGAGTTATCGTTATGGAAGGGATTAAAAGAGGTCTATTCTCCAATGAAGCTGGTATGGGGTCTACTCCAAATGCTGGTGCCAGTGCTTCTACTGATCACCCATTTAAACAGGGATTAGTTCAAACTTTAGGAGTTTATGTTACTACATTAGCAATCTGTTCGGCAACAGCTTTTATTATTCTTTTCTCTGGAGTTTTAGGAAATACAACTCATAAAGGAATTGAATTAACTCAAACTGCTATGATTCATGAGCTTGGAATTTTTGGTAGAATATTCCTAATGGCATGTATCTTCCTATTTGCTTTTTCATCAGTTATTGGAAACTATTTCTATGGAATTGTCAATATAGCTTATACTGAAAAGAAATGGCTTGAAAATCCTTTTAAAGCTATCGCTTTAGCAATGGTTTTCTGGGGTTCTGTTAAAGATGCTCCATCGGTTTGGGCAATGGCTGATTTATTTATGGCTTTTATGGCACTATTTAATATCTATGCTATTACAAAACTTAGAGTTCCTGCCATTGAGTGTATTCATCACTATTTAAGAGAGAGAAAGGCAAAAAGAAACCCTGTATTCACTAAAAATGTACTTTCTGATTCTACTGGTGTGGAGTGCTGGGATGATAAGGGAGAGGTTTCTCTTTAATTCAGATATTTTATAGTTATTAGAACTGGTAAGAAAAATAGAATTTTATTCTATATTTTCTTACCTTTTTTTATTTAAATATTATTTTAAATAAAAATTCTTATAAAATTTTAATAGTTTTATCGAAAATTTTTATTAAAATAAAAAATTATAGAACTACTCTTAAATTTTATAGTTAAATATTTTTTTAATTTAAATTTTAATTTGTTAAATTATGAAATAATGAATTAAATTTTTTTAATAAAATGTACGTAATGTATATTTATATAAAATAAACTATAATAGGAGAAGTCTTATGAAAAAACAAATTATCTTTTTACTGTTTTCTATATATTTTTTCACTTTTTCATTTGAAGTAGGACCAACTAATAACTATAAATTGGGAAGTTTATCTGGAGATATTGGTTTTGGAGTTAGATTAGCTGTTGGAACTGGAAGTCCTACATATATTTGGAGACAACATGGAGAGGAAGTAACATTTACACTAAATAACGTAGCTTTAATGGAGATGGGAAGTGAAAGAGGACATGTACAAGGAAATATTGAAACTAATGGAACTCCACTTAGAGTAACTGCTCCCAGTGGTATGAGTATTCGTATTAGTAATCCAACACTTCACAATGTTTTAGGTCCTGGATTTCAGCTTCTTGAACTTAGAAAAAATGGTGATACAGAACTTGGAGGACATATAATTCTAGGCAGAACTCCAGGTGATTTACTGCAATTAGCAAGATTCTCTGGAGATTTAATTGTAGACATACCATGGGATGTTCCTGATGAAACTTATACTCTTTCAACTGTTTTTTCTGGAGAAGTTATTGTTACAAGTGACAGTGGAAGAATAGGAAGGGCTTCTGCAACTTTTAGAAGTCCTCAAAATACTTTTGATTTAATAACCTACCTTCAATTGAATATTCCAACTGAGATGAATTTTGGAAGAGTGGTTTTTATGTCTGGAGTAAAACCTATTAAAAAAGTGGGAGATATCACAATTTTAGGTAGCCGAGGGCAAAATATTAAACTATCTCTTGGTGAATCTAAAGTTTTTATGAAAAGAGTTGGTGGAAATGAGACTGTTCCTCTATTCTTATCGCTGATTGATAGACATACTGAAAGCATTACAGAGATAAATACATCTTTAGATAGTGATGGTAGAAAAAATTTACAATTTGAAGCTAGAATCGAGCCGGGATTATATCCTGATGTCCCTGAGGGAAAATACTCTGGTATCGCTAGATTTCAACTTAGATATAACTAAAACAGGTAGGAGAAATGGAACTGTATTTCCTTTCTCTTACCTGTTTTTTATTAGTAGCGAACATTTATTTTTATAACTCTCTTTTTAACCCCTAATTTCTATAAGACTAGAGATACTTTTACGAACAAAAGTTTTTTTAAAAAGTTACCTAGAAACACTTTTGAAAAAATGATACCATAATAGGAACAACTAAAAATTTAGTATCTTTGGAAATACTAAAAGGAGAGAAAATATGAAAAGAAAGTTGAAATTAGTATACTTAATAATAATGATTATTTTACTGACTTCTTGTAATAAGAGGGAGAAAATAGAATCAGATAAATTTAACTATAAATCCTTTAGAGTGGGGAACTTTCATAAATGAGACATCAAATGGAAAGCACCAACTTTTTCATCTTGGAAAAACATCCCCAACTGGAGATGCAGAGGAAGCATTAACTGTTTTTAATGAGAAGTTTATAGGTGCTCCTGGAAATAGATTTTTTTATTCAAATCCAAAAGTCAATGACCTTTTAACTTTAGCCAAAGAGGAGATCAATGATAAAAAGAGAGAGAAATACTATCAAGAGGCTTCTCAAATAATACAAGAAGATGGAGTTATGGCAATTTCATTTACAAGAAAGGTCATTGCTGGAGTTAATAAAAATATATCGAATTTTGAACCACATTCAAGTGGAATGCACAGATTTTATAAAGTGGACAAAGAGGTAGAGTGATGAAAAAAAAGATTAAAGCTGGTTATCAGGGAGTGGAGGGATCATTTAGTCAGGAGGCTATGATTCAATATTTTGGAGAGAAGATTGAAACTCAAAATTATAAAACATTTGAAGATATTTTTATAGCCGTAAAAAATAATGAGATTAACTATGGAGTTTTACCTATTGAAAACTCCACCACAGGGTCTATAAATTTAGTTTATGACCTTTTAGAAAAATATAGTCTCTTTATAGTTGGAGAGGTTTGTATAAGTATAGTTCAAAATTTAATTGGGAACAAAGAGGCTACTTTAAAGGATATTAAAGAGATATACTCCCATCCCCAAGGATTTGAACAGAGTAAAAAATTTATTGATTCTCTAGGTGAGATTAAGTATATCCACTATCATAATACCGCTTTAAGTGTGAAGTATATAAAGGATTCAGGTGCTTTAGAAAAGGGAGCCATTGGTAGTAAAAGAGCTTGTGAAATCAATGATTTAAAGATTCTAAAAGAGAATATCAATGATAGTTTGAACAACAAAACAAGATTTATTATTATAGAATCAAATATGAAAAATAGTATGGAAAATAATAAGATTACAGTTGGAGTTAAGTTAAAACATGAGGTCGGAAGTTTATATAAAATATTAGGAGAGTTTTATAACAGGGGTATAAATTTAACAAAAATCGAATCTAGACCTATTGGAGATGGAACATTTTCATATAATTTTTATATTGATTTAGAGGGAAATTTATCTGATAGTAATTTAAAAGAAGCTCTTAACCAGATAGAGGTTGGAGTTGAAAAATTAAAAATATATGGAACATACAAAAAATGTGAAATTATATAGTAAAAAACTTCCTTTATAGAAGTGGATTCTTATTGAAATATCCACTCTTATAAAGGAAGTATATTATATTTTAGTATGAGAATTTATATCCAAATCCCAAGGTAACTCTTGAATAATCAAGTGATTTTTTGTGAGAATCAGTTACTCCATCCATAGTTCCTTTAACTTTAGCTTGGTTAGCTTGGTACATAACATCTACAGTGAAGTTATTATATTCCACTCCTGTTCCAACACCATAGTAGAAACCATCATCTATTCTAGTTGAATAATTAACCCCTGCAATCTCTCCATCTTTTGAGTTAAAGTTAAATGAATAACCTACATTAGCTTTAACATATGGAGTAATTCCATTTTCAAAAGTAGTGATGTTATATTTTCCAACCACATATAGAGGTACAGAGTCATACTTTCCAATCTCATAGTTTATACCATTTCTATTTTCTGATTTTAACCCAGCATGATTTTGGTAAGCAACTCCCAATCCCAACTCAAAGTTATCAGTTATATTTCTTGTGTTTTCTATAGCAAACTCATAACCCATTTTTTTTGTATCCCCATTAGACACTTTTATTCCATTTTTCTCATTGTAAATTGAGTGTGAATCATATTGTGACCATATATCTAAACCTGTTCTTATATATAAGTTATTTTTAGTAGTTGCTACAACAACGTCCTCAACTGGAGCTACTATAACCTCTTCTGCAATTACAACCTCCTCTACAACTTCAACTGGTTGAGCTACCTCTTTAGCATAACCTGTTGTCCCTAAGGCGATAAGTGATAATAAAAATAATTTTTTCATAATTTTTTAGTCCTCCCTAAAACTTTTGTAGCCAAATTATATTATAAATAAAAAAAAATAACTATTTGAAATCTATTGTAAGTAAAAAAGGTAATAGACTGCACAATATAAAAATTAAAAAAGTATAGGCTTTGTTCTAAGAGATTTAAATACAAAAAGCCCAAGAAAATTTGCTTTTTTTAACAAAATTTCTTGGGCTAAATATTTTTTAATTCATTACTTTTTATCTTAAGGTATTATTTTTTTACCATTCTCCTCTGGTTCTTTTCTTGATAGATGTATAGTCTTATTTACAGCCATCTCTGAATATTTATCTAATATTGCAGGTAGGTCTGAAATCTCAACTAGCTCTATATATAGTGGATTCTCCGCTATTTTTGGAGCAACCTTATAATGTTTTTCACCTTTTACATCTATTTCAAAATCTCCATCAAACTCACCATAAGTGGGATTCAATTTAGGCTCTATCTCTTTTACCATATCTGCTACAACCATTGAAAATATTTTTTTTACATCCTCAACTCCCTGAGCTTTAGACATTCTAGCTTTATAATCTCCCCAATATTTGTTTTCTACCTCTGAAAATGATTTTTTGTATGCCATTTTTTTACCTCCTCAACTCTAGTTTATACAAGTTCATATGTTTGTTATTTACGATAGCTCATTAATTATTCCTTTTTTCTTTTAACTTTTTATATACCAGTATAAAATAACCTAAAAAGAGAAAAGCTGCGCTCCAATTTATAATCAAAATTCCTATCCAAAGTCCCTCAATCCCTTGAAATATCTCAATAAATTTTGAAAAACAGATAATAGGCATTAAGAACTGCCTATAAAATCCCATTATCATAGAAAATTTTGGATATTTTAATCCTCTTAAAACAGCGTCACATATATTTATAAAAATATATGAATTAAACGTAAATCTTTCCACAGAAAAATACCCTTTTCCATACTCCAAAACTTCAGAATTTTTTGTAAAAATTTCAAATAGATAGGGTAATAGATAATTTATACTAATCATCCCTATACTCATAATCATAACTCCATAAAACATAGTTTTAAAAAAAACCAATTTTATTCTTTCAAAATTTTTTGCACCAAAACTTTGACCAGTAATGCTCAGTGCAGCACTATTTAAACCAATAGCTGGCAATAGTAATAGCTGTTCTATCCGAGTTGAAATTCCATAAGCTGCAATAGCGGAGCTTCCACCAACCTTTTGAATATAGTGATTTATAACAAATACACCCAGAGCTATTGTCATCATATTGAAACTAGCTGGTACGCCCTGATTTAAAATCGCTTTTGTATTCTCTAAAGTTGGTATCTTTATTCTATAACTTTTTTCTTGAATCAATGGAGAATTTTTTACTTTCTGATATAGATATATATTTCCTACCATCTGTATTAAAATCGTTGCTATTGCAACACCATCTGTTGTTGTTTTCAGAACAAATATAAAAAATGGATCTAAAATAACATTGGCAAAAAATCCAATTATTAAAAAATTTCTATAGATGGTTGTATTTCCTTGAGCTACCAATATCCCGTTAAATATGGAGTTAATGCAAAAGAAAACAGAACCAATAAATATCCATTTAGTATATCTCATACCTAAGATTAGTTCCTCCTCTCCAGCACCCATCAATAAAAAAAGTTCCCTATTATACTTGAGTCCTATAATAGTTATCAATACCCCTGTTAAAATACCTAAAAACATACCATCTTTTGCTAATTCCAATCCTTTAGAGTTGTTTTTTTCTCCTATGGAATTGGATATTAAAGCACTGAGACCCATACCCATTCCAGAACCTAAGGAGATTAAAATAAAAAAAACCGGAAAGGATAATGCCAACCCTGCCAAGGCCTTTACACTTATAAAGCCTGTAAAATATGTATCGGTTACATTGAAAAGTGTATTAAATAAAAATCCTACACTAGAGGGTATTGCAATTTTTTTTATACACATATCTAGGTTATCATTCACTAAGTCCATTTTTACTCCTTTAGCCTTTTTAATTTTCTACTATTTTTACCAACTTTTCCTTTTATTTAAAAAAGATAACTCTCTTTTCAGAGTAGAACTATTTTAAGAAGAATTTTTTTGAGGAGGCTTTTATGAAAATTATACATGATGAACAAAATTTTAAATTTTATATTTTAGATAATGAGGATATGGAAGTGGCTGAACTACTATACTCTATTGATCACAGTGATAAAAGTATTAAATTAAAATCAACTTGGGTTGAAGAGGAGTACCGTAACCAAAATTTAGCTACTACTCTTACTGAATCTCTTGTGGATTACGCTATATTAAATGATTTTAAAATTGTCCCTATCTGCTCCTTTGGAAAGGTTTTCTTTAAGAGATATAGGGATAAATATAAAGATATTATATTTTTTGAGTAAATTTAACTTGTTTTTATTATCTTATTTTTCTATAATATTTACATAACGGATAAAATAATTTGGAGGCTTAGTATGGGAATAAAAGTTGTCGTTTCTTTCAGCGGAGGAAAAGATAGTATGTTATCTTTACATAAAGCAATTTCACAAGGTTATGAACCTATTGCTCTTATGACAACAGTTAATAAAAATAAAGGAGACTCTTGGTTTCATGATATATCAGCTGATCTTTTAAAGCAGGTTTCATCTGCTACAAGTATTCCATTGCTTCTAGTAGAGTGTGATGGAGACAATTATGAAAGTATATTTGAAGCAGCTTTAAAAAATATGAAAAATTTAGGTGCTGAGGCTTGCGTTTTTGGTGATATAGATATTGAACACCACAGACAATGGGGAGAGGATAGATGTAAAAATACGGAGCTTAAAGCTATATTTCCACTGTGGCAAGAGGAAAGAGAGGCACTTGTTAAAGAGTTTATTGATCTAGGATACAAGGCTATAATTAAAAAAGTTAATTTGAAAAATATGAACGCTGACTTTTTAGGAGAAACTCTAAGCTATGATCTTTTAGATAAGATTAGAGAAACTGGCTCTGATGTCTGTGGAGAAAATGGAGAGTATCATACTTTTGTCTATGATGGTCCTCTTTTTTCTAAAAAAATAAATTTAAAAAATACAGGAGAAGTAATTAACGAGAATACTCTTGTATTGGGAGTTTATTAAGGTTATATATATTTAATAAATGATTAATACATATAATAAATAATTGATATACAGCATCAATATGCTGTATATTTTTTTTATATTTGTATATTTCATACACTCTATGTACAATTAATAGTATAAAAGTTAGTAAACGAATCATTTTTTAGGAGGAAGCATATGTTCACACACACATTTAATATGGCAGAAACTTTGGCAATTGCAGTTTGTTTATTACTAATTGGAAGATGGATTAAAAGTAAAGTTTATTTCTTTGAAAAATTCTTTATACCAGCTCCTGTTATCGGTGGGGTTATATTCTCTATTATCTCTCTAATTGGATATAATATGCAGCTTTTTGTCTTTGATTTTGATGGTTCTTTAAAAAATCTTTTAATGGTTGCTTTTTTCACTACAATAGGATTTTTAGCAAGTTTAAAAATGCTAAAAAAGGGTGGAATCCAAGTATTTACCTTTCTATTAGTTGCTGTAATCCTTGTTGTTATTCAAAATATTGTAGGCGTTTCTTTAGCAAAAGTTTTTAGTTTAAATCCATTGATAGGAATTGCTGCTGGATCTGTCCCTCTTACAGGAGGACATGGTACATCTGGAGCTTTTGGTCCTGTTCTTGAGTCTGCTGGAGCAACTGGTGCAATGTCTGTTGCAATAGCATCCGCTACATTTGGTTTAGTTGCTGGTTGTCTAATAGGTGGTCCTGTTGGAAAAAGACTTATGGCTAAGCATAATTTACAATCTCCTAGAGAGGTTGAGATGTTCCTAGATGGAAATGAGGACCCATCTGAAACAAAACTATTTTTAAATGAAGACCTTTTATTTAGAGCTATTGTTTATATCGTTTTAGCAATGGGAATTGGAGGGTTCATAACTCCTTTAGCTAAAAACTTAGGTATAGTTCTTCCTGTATATATCGGTCCTATGATTGTTGCCGCTATTATAAGAAATATAGCTGATGGTGCTAAGTTAGAGATACCTTTAAATGCCATCAATGTTGTTGGAAATATAGCTTTACAACTATTCCTTGCTATGGCTCTTATGTCTATGAGACTTTGGGAACTTGCAGCTCTTGCTATTCCACTTGTAGTTATACTTTTAGCTCAAAAAATTGTTATGGCTCTATATGCATACTTTGTTACTTTTAGAGTGATGGGAAAAGATTATGATGCTGCTGTTATGGCAGTTGGACACTGTGGTTTTGGAATGGGAGCAACACCAAATGCTATGGCTAATATGGAGTCTTTTACAGCTGCAAATGGACCTTCACCTACAGCATTTTTCGCCCTTCCACTTGTGGGATCACTTTTCATAGACTTTGTCAACGCATCTATTATAACCGTATTTATCAATATGTTTTCTTAAAGCAAAAAGGAGAGTTAAAAAACTCTCCTTTTTTACTGATTCAATATTATTCTTGTTCCATCAGCCATCTCTAAAATTTGGCTTCTTTGGTCTGAATAGATTACCTTAGCACCAGCTCCTCTTCCATTGCTATATCCCCGATTATATCCTTGATTGTTATATCTTGGGGCTTCATAGTAATATGCTGGAGCTCCAATATTTCCATATTTTCGATTAGCATTTTCTATTACAGCTTGTCTCTCATAACCTCTACGTATTTGAGTATCTAATCTTCTTAAATCTTGTTGATGTCTATATTCACTCTGATTGTATTGCGATCCTAGAATTAAGGCAGACCCAGTAACTATAGCAGCTCTAGTTCCTCCATCTAATCCTCCCCACCAACTTGCGTAACTTAGGGAAGAAAATAGAAGTAATAATGACAATATTCCCTTTTTCATTTTTATCACTCCTTATATGTTGATAATATATTATAAAAGTTTTTACAGCAAAAAGCAACTTTTGTATATTTTTTACTTATTTTAGTTATTCATCTATGATATAATTCAGAGTATAATTTAATATTACCACACTTTTACAACACCAAGGTCGGAATATTAAATTTTATTTTTGACCACTTATATTGTATATAATTTTATAAAGTTATTTTTTATCCCTTAAATTGAGGAAGTTAATAAGAACTATAAACTATTTTACAACAATAATGGACAAAATTTAAATTATAATTTATTAGAGAAGGGAGGCCAATAAAATGGCTATAAAAAAAACTAATGCAATGAGAGAGCTAGATAAGGCTAACATTAAATATGAAGTTATTGAATATGAGGTTGATGAGGACTATTTAGGTGCTATAAGTGTCGCTTCTAAAACTGGAGCAGATATAACTAAAGTTTTTAAAACACTTGCATTAACAAATGATAAAGATGAACTTTTTATCGCATGTATTCCTGGAAGTGATGAACTTAACTTAAAAAAAGTGGCTTCTGCTGTAAACTCTAAAAAAGTGGATATGTTGGAGTTAAGTAGATTAAAAGAAAAAACTGGTTATATAAGAGGGGGATGCTCTCCAATAGGGATAAAGAAAAGACATCTTTCATTGATACATGAAAGTTGTTTACAAAAAGATTTTATACTTATAAGTGGTGGGCAAAGAGGATTACAAATTAAAATTAATCCACAAAGTTTAATCGATTTTCTTAATATGAGGGTGGAAAATCTTATTATTGAATAATTTTTTTGGGAGTGTAATTATAATGAATGCAACAAATGCTATTATCTCTATGTTATCTGATAGGAGTATTATTGGAGTGATGTCATCTTCAATTTCTATCATGATTTTAGGTTTTTATTTGGGTAAAACCAATAAATTGAACAGTTCTTTTTCAGTGCCCCTTGGGGAGATTATTTTATCAATATCTATACCTGCACTGTCTTTTAATGCCTTTATGAAAGACTTTGATAAAGCAACTTTTATCAATGGTATAAATATTTTGATTTGGAGTTTTTTAATACATCTATTTTTAATGGGTATCGGTAATCTTTTCTATAAAAATTTGGACTTAGAAAAGCAATTAACCCTTAAAATAATGTCCGTATTTGGAGGGGTAACTGTTTTCGGTATCCCTATTGCACAGGCACTTTATAGTGATCTTGGAGTTATATACTCATCTATTTTTTCCATACCATATAGAGTTCTTCTTTACTCCTATGGTTTTATTAAAATGTCAGGTATTAAAATGGATAAAAAAAATATAAAGTCTATGTTTTTAAATCCAGTGATTTTGGCAACCTTTATTGGGCTTTTTATATGGATATTTCAAGAATATCTTCCCCAAGTAAACATAAGTGGACAAAATTATGCATTTTTAAGAATTGATAAAACAGCTTTTTGGATATATAAACCTCTAGCTTTTCTTGCAGGTCTATGTTCTCCATTAGCTTGGCTAGCAGCAGGATTAAAACTTTCAGAACTTTCAATTAAAGATTCTTTAAGAAATTCTATCGCTTGGCAATTCTCTCTTATAAAAACGCTTTTTATTCCAATTTTAGTTTTAATCCTTATTTTTGGAGTTAGCCATTTAGGGATTCTTCAGCTTTCCAGTATTAGTCTGGGGGTTATTACTATAATGATGGCTACACCTACAGCCTCTGTTGTTATAGCTTACTCTTTAAAATATAATAAAGAACCTCTTATCACTTCAAGCTGTTCTTTTTTATCAACTGTTTTTAGTTTGATTACAATACCTATTTTAATAGCTTTTTTACAAATTATCAATTAAACTGAGAGAAATCTCAGTTTTTTTATTTTTATAATAAAAATATATATTTATTGCCATTAGTATTGTATATAAATAATTTAACTACTCCCTTTTTAAAAGGGTTTATTTTTTTCTCATATCCATTACGCTTTATAAT
>Charlie_p2__coassemble_2000_pt1 | contig 13771 bp, 12 predicted proteins | sample Charlie_p2__metabat2_low_PE_014 | metagenome-assembled genome bin Charlie_p2
ATAAAATTCTACTACAGGTGAGGGATAAATATGAAAATTGGTAAACTTACTATTTCAGACTTAGAAGATTTAATTTTTAATAATATTAAAAATAATAATAATAGAATACTATCTTTTGGAGAGATTGGCAGTGATTGTGCCGCTATAGAAGTGGGAGAGGATATAGTTTATTTATCCACTGATCCAATTACTGGTTCTAATAGTGGATTAGGTAAATTAGCTATCAATATTAATTGTAACGATATTGCCACTGAAGGAGTTTCACCCATTGGAATAATGCTAACTATTTTAGCTCCTCCTCACACTAAAAAAGAGGAGATTGCTGAGATTATGAAAGAGGCACAAGAGGAAGCTGACAAGTTAAAGGTTTCTATTATTGGTGGTCATACAGAGATTACAGCAGCAGTTAATAAAATAGTTATATCTGCCACTTCAATTGGTATCGGCAAAAAAATAGATTTTAAAAAAAGGGAAACTATTGAAGCTGGAGATCGATTAGTTATTACTAAAGGTATTGGAATTGAGGGAACTGGAATCATAGCCTTTGAAAAAGAGGAGGAACTCCTTGAAGTTATCTCCCCAGAACTTTTAAATCAGGCTAAGTCTTTACTTGATTCTACCAGTGTTGTTAAAGATGGGATTATAGCCAATAAATTTTCAAAAGGTATGCATGATGTCACTGAAGGTGGACTTTTAGGTGCTCTATGGGAATCTAGTCGTTTTTATAATCTAGGACTAGAGATTTACTATGATAAGATATTTATCCATCAATGTACAAAAGAGATTTGTAAATATTTTAGGATAGATCCCTTAAAACTTATATCCAGTGGAACTATGCTTATAGTTGTTGATAAAAATAGTGTAACAGATCTACTTGAAAAATTAAAAGAGAATAATATTGCCGCTTTTGATATTGGAGAGTTTACTGTTTCAAAGGAAAAGGTACTTATTAAAAATGGTGAGAGGTTAGAGATTGCCCCTCCACAAAGTGATGAATTATATAAAGTTGTATAGTTAGGAGAGATTATATTGAATATAAAACAAAGAGTTATAGAAGTTTTAAATGAATTTGAAAAAGGAAAATATTCCAATATACTTTTAAATGATTATTTTTCAAAAAATAATCTAAGTAAAGGGGAACGTGGATTTATTACTGAGGTTTTCTATGGAGTTATTAGAAATGATATCTACTTAAACTACCAATTGGAAAAAAGAACAAAGGCTATCAAAAAAAATTGGATTAAAAATTTATTAAAAATCTCTATTTATCAATCCACTTTTATGAATAGTGATGATAAAGGTGTGGCTTGGGAAGCAACTGAATTAACTAAAAAGAAGTTTGGAATCCCTGTTAGCAAATTTGTAAATGGTGTTCTTAGAAGCTATTTAAGAGATAGAGATGAAGAGATAAAAAAACTTAGAGAAGAGGACAAGCTGGATATTCTATACTCTTATCCAAAGTGGTTTTATGATAAGATAAAAAAAGAGTACAATGAGAAGGCTGAAGCTGTTTTAATCTCATTAAAAAAAATACCCTATATGAGTGTTAGGGTCAATAAACTTAAATATTCAGAGGAGGAGTTTGAAGCACTTTTAAAAACTTTAAAAATTGATATTATAAAGAGAGTGGATACTGTTTACTACATTGATTCTGGAGTTATTTTACACACTTCTGAATTTAAAGATGGAAAAATTATAGCTCAAGATGGTTCATCATATTTAGCTGCTAAAATTTTAAACCCTCTACCTGGAGAAAAAGTAGTGGATACTTGTAGTGCTCCTGGAAGTAAAACTGCAGTTTTAAGCGAACTTATGGAGAATACTGGTGAAATATATGCTTTGGATATTCATCAACATAAAATAAAAATAATTGAAGAGAACCTAAAAAAGCTTGGAATTACCAATGTTAAGGCTATTAAATTAGATGCTCGTAAACTTAAAGAGCAGGGTTTAAAATTTGACAAAATTCTTGTTGATGCTCCTTGCAGCGGCTATGGAGTTCTTAGAAAAAAACCTGAAGCTCTCTATAATAAAAATATGGCCAATGTTCATGAACTCTCTACTCTTCAATATGAGATTTTAGAATCGGCTTCCTCTGTTTTAAAAGTTGGAGGAGAGATTGTATATAGTACTTGTACAATATTCTCTGAAGAAAATACTGATAATATCACTAAATTTTTAGATAACCATAAAAATTTCTCTGTTTTAAAAATCTCTCTTCCTGAAAATGTAAATGGACATTTCGACTCTGTTGGAGGATTTTTAATTGACTATACTGAGGAGATTTTAGATAATTTTTATATTATTAAACTACGAAAGGATTTTGAATAATGTTAGATGAATTAAAAGATGCCAATGGATATATCATTGGTAAAATAGAGGAAAAAGACCCTCTAATACTGGAGATGGAAGCTTTTGCTTTAGAGCACAATGTGCCTATTGTTACAAAAGAGGTCGCTAAATACCTTGAGTTTTTAGTTTCTACTCATAACTTTAAGAATATACTTGAAATTGGTACAGCAATTGGATACTCTGGAACTATTATGGGAAGAATTGCCAAAAAAAATGGAGGTAAACTTACTACCATTGAGATTGATGAGGTTAGATATAATCAAGCTCTTGAAAACTTTAAAAAGGGAGATCTATTAGATTCCATTAATCCTATTTTAGGCGATGGTGTCGAGGAGATTAAAAAACTTGATGAAAAATTCGATTTTGTTTTTATTGATGCATCTAAAGGTCACTATATGGAGTTTTTCAATGACTCATTTGAAAGACTTAGCGAGAATGGTATGATTTTTATAGATAACATAATGTTTAGAGGTTATCTATATAAAGAGTATCCTAAGAGATTTAAAACTATTGTTAGAAGGCTTGATGAGTTTATAACTTACCTCTATAGGAATCATGACTTTGTTCTATTACCTTTTGGAGATGGAATTGGTCTTGTAAGTAACAAAGTAATGAAATAATGAAAAATGCTGAGAAAGATATCTCAGCATTTTTTATTCTACCTTTTATTTTTTTTTAGCTTTTTATATTCACCACTTAATATCCAGTTACAAACTAAAGCTATTATAACTCCTATGATTGTTGTTAAAATTCTTTTTCCTGCCCAAAAATAGGGGTCTCTTCCCTCCATATTCGTAGTGATTCCTAAAAATACTATACATGCTATTGTATTTGAAGCTGGTTTTCTCAATATATATGTACATCCTAGGATAATTACAACCATAGAAAAGGCCATAACAAAACTTCCCTTAAAATCTGTGGATTCTGTTGTTATAAAATAGATTGCAAAGAGTCCCACAACCCCACCAAAAATAGTTCCTATGACTCTTTCTACTCCAACTCTAAAAGAATCTTTTATAGTTCCCTGAAGACATGAAACAGCTGCTATGGCAGCATAAAATGGATTTACATTTAACAACACTCTCAGTAGAAAAACGCACCAAAAAACAGAGATAGATATTTTAAGACTTTTATTTAAAGTTTCTCTATGTTCTATTTTCATCCTTCTCTCCCTTCTGCTGTATTTTTACAATATATAATATAACAATATAGTTATCATGTCTATATTATTAAAGACATTTTTTCAAAATAAATATTTTCATGGAAAAAAATACTAAAATAATGTATAATTAGAAAAAATACTATATCGGAGGTAATTTTAATGAAAATTAAAGCCTTTCCTTTGGGAAGCTATATGACAAATTGTTATTTGGTTTGGAATGATAACAATGAAGCTTCTCTTTTTGATTGTAGTGATTCAAGATTACAAAATGTTGTATCATTTATAAAAGATCATAATTTAACTTTAAAAAATGTTATTCTCACTCATGGTCATGGTGATCATATTGGAGGATTAAATGAAATAAAGCGTCTTTTTCCAGATATTAAAATCTATATTGGAAAAGAGGATGAGAAGTTTTTAACTGATTCCTCTTTAAGTTTATCGTATGCAATACAAGGTTATGATTTTTCATATACAGGTGATTTTACTCCCCTAAAAGAGGGAGATTCTATTTTTGGATTTGAAGTTATTGATACTCCAGGTCATACAGTTGGTTCAAAATGTTTTTATAACAGAGAGTCCAATTTCATGATCTCTGGGGATACGCTATTTAGAAGAAGTTATGGTAGATATGACCTACCTACTGGAAATTTATCACAGCTACAAAAAAGTTTAAAAAAGATTTGTGAGAGTTATCCAGAAGATACTATAGTGTATAGTGCCCATACTGAGCCTACAATTTTAGGCGAGGAAAAGAGAGTATTAAAATCTCAAGGAATGATTTAGGAGGAGTTTAATATGGAAAATAAAGTTTATGATGTTGTTATTATTGGGGCTGGCCCTGCTGGTTTAACTTCTGCTCTTTATGCTGGAAGATCAAATCTTTCAGTTTTAGTTATTGAAAAACCAAATGTAGGTAGCCTTATTATGGCGCATAAAATTGAAAACTACCCAGGTATCTTAGGATCACCTACTGGTAGAGATATCTATACTTTGATGAAGGAACAGGCTTTAAAGTTTAATGTTGAATTTGTTGAGGCAACCTTCTTGGCTTTTGATCTATTTGGCGAACATAAAGTTGTTAAAACAGATATAGAAAACTTTTCAGGAAAAACTGTTATAATCGCAAGTGGATGGGCTAAAAATGGTTCTAAAAAACTTCCAGGTGAAGAGAAATATTTAGGTAAAGGTGTTTCTTATTGTGCTACATGTGATGGTGCTTTCACAAGAAATATGAGTGTTTCTCTTTTTGGTAAGGGTAAAGAGATTGCCGAAGAAGCTCTATTTTTAACAAAATATTCAAAAGAGATCAATATGTTTATCACAGATAGCTGTGATGATAGCTGTGATAAAGCTCTTATGGAAACTCTAAAATCCAATGAAAAAGTTAAAATGTACTATTCAAGTGAATTACTTGAAATAAAAGGGAATGAGTTTGTGGAGGAGGTTATTGTTAAGGTAGATGGAGTTCATAAAACTTTTGCTACTCAATTCGCATTCCTTTATCTGGGAACAAAATCTTTAAAAGAACTTTACGGTGAGGTAGCTTCTTTAGATGAGCATGGGTATATTATCACAAATGAAGCTATGCATACATCTATCGAGGGAATCTACGCAGCTGGAGATGTTAGATCTAAAAATATTAGACAGGTTACAACTGCTACATCAGATGGTACAATAGCAGCTCTTGAAGCTATTAAACACGTTTTAAAGAAACATAATTTAAGAGCTCAATACAGTTAAAATATTGAAAAAGTCAGAGTTTTTTAGACTCTGACTTTTTTTATCTATAACTTAAATAACATCTCCTCATATGTTGGTACTGGCCAAACTTTTTTCTCAACTTGATGCTCTAATAGGTCAATTATATCTCTTAAACAATTTAATAGTGGTATTATCTCTTTATTTAAATATTTAACTTTCTCATATAGATCATCTATCTCATTAGCCACAACTAATTGAGATTCCAATTGAGCCAAATAATCTTTTAAACGATTTTTTCCGGCTAAAAGCTTTATTAGATGCGCTTTATCTGCAACTAAAAACTCATCATTTCCCAATACCTCTCTTAAAGATATAATACTATTTGATATTTTAGCCGCGTATTCCATCAGTGCTGGATATATCTCATTTCTAGCAATTCTAATCATAGAGCTTCCCTCTATGTTAATCTGTTTTATATAACGCTCACAATAGACAGAGTATCTAGCTTCTAACTCCTCTGGAGATAAAACCTTAGCATTTTTAAATAGCTCTATTATATTCTCTTGCTTATATACTTTTAATCCCTCTAAAGTATTTTTTAGATTTTTCAATCCTCTTTTTTCAGCTTCAACTTTCCAGCTTCCATCATATCCATTACCATTGAAAAGGATTCTTTTATGCTTTTCATATCTATCTTTTATTAACTCTATAATCTCTTTTTTTAAAGTTTTAGAATCTTTATTCTCTAAATAATCTGCATACTCTTTAATTATTGTTCCAATAATTGTATTTATTATAAATGTTGGTGTAGAAGCTGAGGCACTTGAACCTGGCATTCTAAACTCAAACTTATTTCCTGTAAATGCAAATGGAGAAGTTCTATTTCTATCTGAAATATCTTTTGGTATTTTCGTAAAGTTTTTTACACCAAACTCCATATTTGCTTGTGTTTCATTAACTGGAACTATCTCTCCTATATTTTTTAGTATCTCCTCCAACTCTTCACCTATAAAAACAGATATTATTGCTGGTGGTGCCTCATGTCCACCCAGTCTATGATCATTTCCTGGTGTTGCACAAGATGCTCTCAGTACGTCTGCATATCTATCTATTCCCTCTAATATTGCAGTTAGAAAAACTAAAAACTGAAGATTATTTTTTGATAAAGAAGATGGATCCAGTAGATTCTCACCTAAGTTTGTTGATAGTGACCAGTTACAATGTTTTCCTGAACCATTTACCCCTTTAAAAGGTTTTTCATGTAATAATGCACTTAACTTATGTCTATTTGCAACTTTTTTTATTATATCCATCGTCAATTGATTTTGATCTACAGCAACATTTGCTGTTGTGAACATAAGTGCGATTTCAAACTGATTTGGAGCAACTTCATTATGCTTTGTTTTAGCCATTATTCCAATCTTCCATAACTCCGCATCTATCTCACTCATCACTTTTTCAACTTTTTCCTTAATACTTCCATAGTAGTGGTCATTTAGTTCTTGACCTTTAGGTGGTAAAGACCCAAATATTGTTCTACCAGAAAGCATTAAATCTTGACGTTTTTCCCAATATTTCTTCTCTATTAAAAAGTATTCTTGCTCCAATCCTAGAGTATTTGTTATTGATGTTACATTAGAATTTGGGTCTAATATATTCTTTAGTCTCAACGCTTGCTCAGATATAAAATCTATTGATCTTAATAGTGGTACTTTCTTATCCAGTGCCATTTGATTATATCCAATAAATGCTGTTGGTATATATAGTGTTTTCGACAATCCCTCTCCTCTTAAAAACATTGGTGATTTACAATCCCATGCTGTATAACCTCTTGCCTCAAAAGTTGATCTAACTCCTCCATTTGGAAATGATGAAGTATCTGCTTCCCCTTTTATAAGCTCTTTTCCTGAAAATTGTGAAACACAACTTCCATCTGATGACATGGAAATAAATGAATCATGCTTTTCAGCAGTTAACTCTGTCAAAGGCTGGAACCAGTGTGTAAAGTGAGTAGCACCGTTTTCTGTGGCCCAATTTTTAACTGCATTTGCTATTGAGTCTGCAAGTTCTATTGATAACTCTTTTTCTCCATTTTGAACTTTTTTAAACTCTTTAAAATACGATTCTGGTATTCTGCTCTTTAATTTATCCTCTGTAAAGCAAAATTGTCCAAAAATTTCCAGCATGTTGTTCATAAATCCTCCCTTTTTCGTTCTACATTGTCGAACATCATTCTTTAATAAAAAATTGTTATATTTACAATATACTATTTTTATTTTTTTGTCAATAAGAAAATAAAAAAGAGGAGTTATTACTCCTCTCGTGCTCCTAATTCGAACGATATTTTTTTACTCATAGCTACCATCTTCGGTGCTAAATCTGGAAGAATATTCATCAACTTCTCCCTAGTAGCCATTATAGACGCAGTTCCAACAAAGATATTGTTAACCTTAAAAATAGGAACGGATATACAATAGATTCCTAACTCAACCTCTGATCTTTCCAGTGAATATCCATCACTTCTAATCTTATATATCTCCTCTATTAAAGTTTCTCTATCTATAATTGTACTATTAGTATACTTATGTAATAGATTTTTACTAAATATTTTATCAATATTTACATCTTTGGAATATGCTAGTGCTAGTTTTCCAGATGCTGATGCATTTAGAGGTATCTTAGTAACTGAGGTACTTATTGTATAATACATTGAATCTGACTGAACTCTATCTATTAGCTTTAAATGCTCTCTTTTAAAAAGAAAAAGATTAACTGTTACAGAAAACTCTTCTGATATTTTAACTAAATATTTATGTCCAATATTTTTTATTAAAACATCTTCATTTACAATAAAACTTTTCTCTATAAACGCTGGTCCCAGTGAATAGTTACTATTTTTTTCACTCTGTTCTAAATATGAGTTTTTTAAAAGTGTTGATACTATTCCATGAACTGTACTTTTACTCAAATTAACCTTTTCGCTAATCTCTTTTAAAGAAAGTTCATGAACCTCTTCATTAAAGCAGTTCATTATATCTATTGCTCTTTGGATCGATTGTATAGTTTTCCCTTCCATAAAATCCCCTTTTATTTTAATTTAAAGAATCCCTCTTCTGTTTTTTCAATTTTTCCCTCTTTTAAAAGTTTACCTATCGCTCTTTTAAAAGCCTTTTTACTGATTCCAAAATACTCTTTTATAGCTTCTGGTGAGCTATCATCATTAAATCTAAAGTGTGATTTTAATATTTTCATTTTTCCTATAATAGCTTCAGCATCTTTATCCATTTGAACAAACGCTAACTCTCTTAGGGCTAAATCCAATTTTCCATCCTCTCTAACTCTGATTACTCTAGCTTGAACTTCCTCTCCTACAGAGAACTTTCTAAAGCATTCACTATTGGGTATCAATCCAAAATATCTATTATCTACAGCAACAAAAACTCCAATTTCAGGGTTTATTCTATATACAGTTCCCTCTACAAAATCATTTTTTTTGTAATCTTTATTAGGCATTAAAAAGCTATAGATTTTCATTGTTGCAGATAATCTTCCCTTACTATCCTCATATATACCTACTAATACTTCATCTCCCGGTTTTACATCCCCTACCATCTGTGCATATGGTAACAGTAACTCCTTTTTTAATCCCCAATCTAAAAATGCACCTAATTTTTCATTTGTATCTGTTACATAAAGTTTTCCAATTGTACCAACAGTTAGTGCAGTTTTTCTCAGTGTAGCTGTTAATCTATCCTCTGAATCTCTGTATATCATTACATCCAATTCATCTCCGATATCTAAAACCTTTCCTTCTAACTCATTGTTTGGCAAAAGAATATTATCTTTTGTGTCTCCAGTTCCCGCATCTAAGTGCGCCCCTTTACTACTGAAATTATTAATTTTCATAGTTTGTCTTTTTCCTACTTTTACCATTTTACCTTTCTCCTTACTATTTTACTCCAAATAGTTTCTAAATAAATTAAACTTTTCATCCATTTTATGAGGATAGTTTTTGTAATAATATTCAAACAATTTTATTACCGGTCTATAGTCCTCATAGTTTTTTAATATTCTTAAATACTCTTTTTCAATACTTAATAAAGAGTAATAATCACTTTTTTCAAATATCTCAAATAGTCTATCAATTATATCTATCACTTCATTCAATGGTACATCTATACCTTTTCCAATTATTAAAGCCTCTATGTAAAAAGTTCTACTTTCAACTTTTTTATTTAGGGACTCTGCAATTTTTCCTAAATTATAAAGTAATTCAAATCTCTCTTCACTGTTTGACACTAATTTTTTTTCATAGATTCTTTTTAATTTCATGTAGATGTATTTTAAATCACTATTTTTCTCATCTACTATTAAAACTTTTCCTAAATTATACAATATATATAGTTTTTCCTCTAAAGTAACACTATTTTTTAGATTGGATAGATATATCTCAATTCCCTTCTCTCTCCTATCCTGCATATAGATTTCTGCTAAAATATTTAAACATCTATTTTTTACAGCTCTACTCTTTAAAATAATTAAATATTTTTCTATCTCTCCCACTATATCTGAACTCTTAACTTTACCTTCTCTATAAAGAGATAAGAGATATAAATAGTATATCTGTTCATTCTTCCTCAATTTTTGATTTACTAATATGTCCTCTTTATACTTTTCAAATAGTAAGATTATTATCTCATATTTTTCACATTTTTCACACAAATTTATGAAGTTTGTAAACTCTTTTTCATATTTTTTTATCTCTGTTACTCTTTGAAATAATTTACTATACATATGTCTAGCTTCGTTTTCATCTCCTAGCTTTAAATATATATCCGCTAAGTCAATAATATATCTTTTTTGATCCACTATATCCAACTTTAAAATTCCCTCTTCAACCATCCATTTATTCTCTATCTTTCCACTTTTTATGATTGAATCCAAATATTTTCTAGCCTGTTCCTGAGAAGTTTCAATAAAACTATTATAATCTATCGGGAACTCTTCACCTAAATTTTCAACTGTTTTTTTTAAGTTCCTATAAAAAACAATGCTCATTTTTCTACTTAAAGATTTTTTACCAGTTTCTACCATGCCTAAATAGGTTTTAGAAACTTTATCCCCTGTTAATTCCTCTTGTTTTATTTTATACTGCTTCCTATATTTTAGTATCTTTTCTCCTGGTGATAAAAACATACTACTCCCCCTTAAAATAAAAAGCTGTTTATTATAGAGTATCAAATTTTACATATTTTTACAATAAAAAATACCTCAGATTAATTCAAAATTAATCTGAGGCAATCATCTGTTACTTCTCTACTGCCACTTTATTTTTCCTTATATAAATCCCCTCATAGTCTTTTAAGGAGTTTAATGCTATTTTAGATAATGGAACTATTGCAATAATATTGAATACTGTCATCAATGCTACTCCTAAATCACCCAACTCCCAAACAAATAGATATTGAGCCATTCCACCAACAAATAGCATAATCAATGCTAAAATTTTATAGGCATCTTGAGCCTTCATTGTATCACCAAATAAAAATGCTATATTGGACCGGGCATAAAACAATATTCCTAAAAATGTACTGAAACTAAATAAGAATAGTATTAAAGCCACTAAAGGTGTTCCTATGCTTCCTATATGATAGTTCATACAAACTTGAAGAAGGTCCATTCCCACTTTTCCCTCTCTCACAGATAGAGGTGCTAATAACATTGTAAAAGCTGTACAGTTACATATTAGTAATGTGTCTATAAAAACTCCCAGTGCTTGAATTAATCCCTGTTGAGCTGGATGTTCCACATCTGCTGCTGCCGCTGCACAAGGAGCCGATCCACTTCCAGCTTCATTTGAAAACAACCCTCTTTTTACTCCCTGCATTAAAACTGCTCCAAAGCCACCAGCAACCATCTGTTTTGCTCCAAAGGCTTCCTGAAATATCTCTGCAAACATACCTGGAACTGCTCCTATATTTTTTATAAGTATATATATAGTCAGTATAAGATATAGAGTTGCCATTATTGGAACCACTTTATTCAGCACTTCCACTATCTCATCTTTTCCTCTTTTTCCAAATAGGACAACTGCTCCCAATACAGTCATTCCTATTGATGTATATAGAGGTGCTATTCCAAATGCATTACTAAAAGATTCAGAGACAGAGTTAGATATTATTTGTGTTATTCCAACCCAAGTTATCAGTCCTGAAATAGCAAATAAAACACCACAAATTCTAAAGTTTGAGGATTTTTTATAAAATTTTTTCTCATTTTTAGATATGATATCCGAATCTATCTCTAAGTCCCTTTCAAAAGGGTCTTTTTTTCTAGATTCAACTATTACTTCCATTCTATTCATAAAATAGGCTGGTCCACCTCTCCATCCACCATACAGAGGATCTTTTTCCTTATAAATTTGAGCTAATGTACTCTCTACAAAAGCTGTATTTGATCCTATTATTGCCGCAATCCACATCCAAAATATAGCTCCAGGTCCTCCAAAGGAAACAGCTGCTACTACACCTGCTAAATTCCCCATTCCTACCCTAGAGGCTGTAGCTATAAACAGTGCTTGTAATCCAGAGATTCCTTCTTTATCTTCACTAATTTTACTTTTTAAAACTATTTTTATCATCTCTGGAAACAATCTAAAAGATAACATTTTAGTCTTATAACAGTAGTATAACCCCGTAGGAATTAACATTAAAACCAATAAACTCAATCCAATACTAGTTTTTCCCACATTAAACAGTACTATATCTCCCCATAAAAAACCATTTAATGCACTCACTATTGTCTTTAATGGTGATAACAATGAATCTATAAACCCCATCACATACCTCCTAATCTCTATTTTAGTAGAAAATTTATGTCGGTATTTTTAAATTAAAATATCCCTAGTATAGACTTATAGTACTTTAAATTTGAATATCTATTTCTGAGAAAATCTTCCAGTAAAGAATCTTAAACAAGGTGGCTCATACTCCCATTTCAATCCTTTTATCTGATCTCTATTTTTATATAGCTCTATAACTGCATCTGCCACATAATCTAGATGTGCATAAGTGTACACTCTTCTTGGAATAGTTAATCTAACAGTTTCCAATTTAGGATAGTGATTCTTACCTGTTTTTATATCTCTTCCAGCTGAAACGATACCTCTTTCCATAGTTCTAACTCCAGAGTGCTCATAAATGGCTGCTGCTAATGCTTGAGCAGGAAACTCATCCTGAGTTAAATGTGGTAAAAAAGCTTTTGCATCTAGGAATATAGCATCTCCTCCATAAGGTTTTACCATTGGCACTCCTGCTGCATCTAATTTTTCTCCTAAATATCTTATCTGATTAACTCTATGACTTATATACTCATAATTAACTGCCTCTCTAAGTCCGATTGCCATAGCTTCCATATCTCTTCCAGCTAATCCTCCATAGCTTGGCATACCTTCAAATTGCACAACTGTAGCCGTAGCTTGTAAATATAGTTCATAGTCATTCATACATAAAAAACCACCTATATTAGTTAAACAATCTTTTTTTCCACTCATTGTACATCCATCACCATAGGAAAACATCTCTTTTACAATATCCTTTATAGATTTATCTGCGTAACCTTCCTCTCTTGCCTTTATGAAATAGGCATTCTCAATACATCTAGTTGCATCATACATAATTTTAATTCCATATCTATGAGCCAGTTCTGAAACAGCTTTTATATTGGCCATTGACACTGGTTGTCCTCCTGCTAAGTTAACTGTTACTGCTAAACAAATATATGGTATTTTTTCTGCTCCAACTTCATCTATCAGTGCTTGAAGTTTATTTAAATCTACATTTCCCTTAAACGGTAGATCTATTTGAGAGTTATGAGCCTCATCTATTATAATATCTCTAAAAGTTGCTCCATTTCTCTCCTGATGGAATCTAGTTGTTGTAAAATACATATTTCCTGGAACATAATCCCTTGGTTTTATTGTCAATGTTGATAAAATATTTTCTGCCCCTCTTCCTTGGTGAGTTGGAACTACATACTTAAATCCAAAAAGTTCTTGTACTGTTTTTTCTAAATGATAAAAATTTCTACTTCCTGCATATGCTTCATCTCCCATCATCAATCCTGCCCACTGAGCATCGCTCATAGCATTTGTTCCTGAATCAGTAAGTAGATCTATATAACACTCATCAGACCTCAATAAAAATGTGTTATATCCAGCTCTTTCAATAGCCTCCTTTCTCTCATCTTTTGTCATAATAGCCATATTTTCAACCATCTTTATTTTATATGGTTCTGGGGCAAATCCTTTTGACATAATAACTCCTCCTTAATTATTTTTTCATTAATAAAGTATACACTTTCATTTTTCTTGTTAGTAAAGTATATACTCTATCTTCTTTTTTATGTCAATATGGTTTGTTTTAGAACGATATTCTATTATTTTTTTTTAACTTGTTTTTTATAAAGTTTATTTTTTATTTTTTTATTAATTTAAACTTCTTTTTGGTTGTTTTTTATAATATATATATTTTTTGCCTATTAGCTATCCTATAT
>Charlie_p2__coassemble_2009_pt1 | contig 13684 bp, 13 predicted proteins | sample Charlie_p2__metabat2_low_PE_014 | metagenome-assembled genome bin Charlie_p2
ATAAAATATACAACACTTTTTTAATAAAGTAAAACTTTATTTTTTATAAAAAATAAATTAAAAATTTATAAAAAAGGAAAAAAAAAGAAATTTTGAAGAAGAAAATATTACTAAATTTTCTAGAAAGAGGTAAAAAAATGGAGAGAATTGAGGAAAAATTAAAGGACATTGAAAAGGAATACCTAGAGCTTCAGGAGGGAATAATAGAGTATTCAAACAATAATTTGAAATCAGCAGATCTAAAAAAAAGAGGATCAAAATTTGGAATTTATGAACAAAAAGGAAAAACAATGATGCTAAGACTAAAGGCAGTTGGAGGAGAACTTTCAATAGAGAAGTTTAGATCTTTAGCAAACATAATGAAAAAGGAGGAGATTCCATACTTACACCTTTCTACAAGACAAAACTATCAACTTCATGAAGTTGATTTTGAAAAAGTAAAAGATACAATAGAGTTGTGTAACTCTAAGGAGATGTATTTTAGAGGTGGTGGAGGAAATACTTTTAGAAGTATTTTAGTTTCAACGTACACAGGTGTAGATAAAAGAAATATATTTGATGTGATGCCATATGCAAGAATGGTTGAAAATGAAGTTTTCTTTATGGATAAGGCCTTCGATTTTGGAAGAAAATTAAAAATAGGATTTTCTAACTCATTGGATGATGAATTTGTAATGGCTGTTCAAGACATGGGGTTTATAGCAAAAGAGATAAATGGAGAGAGAGGTTTTAAAGTTTACTGCGGTGGAGGAATGGGAAGAGGTAGTAAAATAGGTCATGTTTTAATAGAATTTTTACCTGAGGATGATTTACTACGTGCAGTAAAAGCCTTAATAGATCTCTTTTATGACCGTGGAGATAGAGTCAATAGAATGCAAGCAAGACTTAGATTTTTAGTTGAAAAAATGGGATTTGAAGGATTTAAAAAGTTATATTTAGATTATTTTGAAAAAGAAACTATAAAAAACGGAAAAATATCTAAAATAGATTATGAGAAGAAAGTTAAGGAGTTAAAACAGTTTGAGATGACTGAAGATTCTGAAAAATTCAAACTATGGCAGGATATCTGTACTAAAGAGACTAAATTTAAAGATGTAGTTTCCCTTGTTCTATATGTAAAAAATGGGGATTTAACAGCTGAGGATATAGAAAAGCTATACATACTGATGAAAGAGATCAACACGCCTACAATAAGAGCCACTATTAATCAAAACTTAGTTATTCCTTTAGTTCATAAATCTGCAATTCCATATATCTATAGATATTTAAATGAAAAAATACCGGAGATTGTATCGGAAACAATATCTATAAGAGGACAGATTAGAGCTTGTGTAGGAGCAAAAGTGTGTATGATAGGTGTTCAGGATTCAGCTGCTATAGCTGATGCCATTGGATATGAGCTAGATCAATTGGCAAAGGAGTTTCCTCAGTATAGAAAAATTATATTTAAAGAGGCTAAAAATATAAGAATTTCTGGATGTCCTAGCTCATGTGCTGGAGTGCCGGTAGCTCCTCTAGGGTTCATAGGATTAAAAAAGAAAATAAACGATAAGTTGGTAGATTGTATGCAGGTTTATATGGGTGGTATTTTAACTGAATCAGTTCAATCATTGGCATTTGAGATACCCAACTTAATCTTACCAATAGATGAGATACCTATTCTTGTAAAATCTCTGTTTAAAGATTATTTAGAAGTTTTACAGGTATATGATATGACTTTTAGTAGCTATATGTATGAAAGAAGATTAGAAGAGTTTTAAAAAAAAGGTGACGATTAAAATAAATCGTCACTTTTTATTATATTAGCACCCTTTTCTTGCATCTCTTTAATAGCATTGATAGAGTCATTAGGTAGTAGGTTAACACCTCTACATCCATCCTCTATAACATTCACTTTAAAACCTAGCTCAAGAGCATCTAAAACAGTGTATTTAACACAGTAGTCTGTAGCTAATCCCAATACAAAAAGTTCGGTTATATTATTCTCTTTTAAAAGAGATAGAAGTTCTGTACTTTTTAATTTTCCATTATCAAAAAAACCACTATATGAGTCAATTTCGCTATCTGTACCCTTATAGATAATATTTGAGATTTTTATAAGCTCAGGATGGAACTCAGCACCATGACTCTTTTGTACACAGTGTGCAGGCCACCAAACTTGAGGTAAGCCATTTAAAATTCCAACCTCACCAACCTTACCATTGGAGTTTATTGCAAAACTTTTATGAGTGGCAGGATGCCAATCCATTGTAGCTATTGTAAGATAGTTATTTTCATTAAAAAAAGTAATAACTCTATTGGCTACTGGAATAATTTTTTGAGCATCTTTGACAGCTAAAGCTCCACCTTCACAAAAATCATTTTGAATATCTACAACAATTAAGCTTTTCAAGATAAATCCTCCTAAAAATATTTTTTCACAGTATAACAGTTAAAAGAAGAAAAGTAAATTAAAAACATCTTGGAAAAAGGATAGCTATTTGTTATTATGGTATATATAAATATAAAAAATAAAAATTTAGGAGGGGGAACATGAATGTAATATTAGGAATAGCATTCTTTGTATTAGGAAGTTTAGCAGTTTATATTTTTCAAAAGAAAAAATATAAGAAAATGACAGAGGAGGATCTCGTTTGTGAAGTGGTACAAAAAGCATTCATAAGGGAGAAATTTTCAGATCATAATGAACATAAATTAGTGAGAGAGCTATTAAAAAGTGATGCTTTTATAAAAGATTTATCTTTGACAGCAAAGTTTAAAGGGATGATAGTAGGGTATATCCTTTTTACAAAAATAAAGGTTGGAAACGAAACTCTATTGGCTCTAGCTCCACTGGCAGTATTACCAAGATTTCAAAAAAAAGGTATTGGAAAAAGTTTGGTAGAGAAGGGACATAAAATAGCAAAAGATATGGGATATAAGGGTGTTGTAGTTCTGGGGCATGCGGACTATTACAAAAGATTTGGATATGAACCAGCATCAAGATGGGGTATTAAATGTCCAATTGAAGTTCCAGATGAGAATTTTATGGCTATTGAGCTTTATCCAGGAGCTTTAACTAATGTAAAAGGAGTAGTGGAGTATCCTAAAGAGTTTGGTATAAATTAGAAAAGGGGAAGTGAAGGGTATGAGTTTTAGTAACTATGTTGAAAGAAAAGGGACAGATTCAAAGAAATGGGATTTAAATGGGATGTTAGAGATGGCCTCTTATGCAGATGATGAAAGTATTCCAATGTGGGTGGCGGATATGGATTTTAAAGCTCCAGAATTTGTGCAAGATGCGCTATTAAAGAGAGTTGAGCATGGAGTTTTTGGCTACAATACAGCAGATAAAAAATACTATGAAGGGATTAAATTTTGGTTAAAAAATAGAAATGATTGGGACATAGAGGAGTCTTGGATAGTGCCAACAAGTGGAGTAGTTCCAGCATTATGTTATGCGATAAAGGCTTTTACAGAGCATGGGGATGGAGTAGTTGTTCAAAATCCTGTATATCCGCCATTTAGAAATTCAGTGGAGATAAATGGAAGAGAGGTAGTCAGTAATCCTTTAAAATTAGCTGGAGATAGATATGAAATGGATTTTGACGACTTAGAGAAAAAATTGGCAAATCCTAAAAATAAGATGTTAATTCTATGTAGTCCACATAACCCAATTGGTAGAGTTTGGACAAAAAATGAGCTAGAGAAAGTTGTTTCACTATGCTTAAAGTATAAAAAAATAATAGTTTCAGATGAAATTCACAGTGATTTAATACTTTTTAAAAATAAGTTTGTATCTGTTGGAACATTGGATAGAGAGATAAAAAAATATCTAATTGTTTGTACTTCAATAAGTAAAACCTTTAATTTGGCAGGTTTGAAAGCATCTAATATAATAATTCCAGATAGCGATTTAAGAGAGAGATTTATTAATGAGATGTCTAAAGTTGCAGCTAAGCCAGTACCAAATATATTTGGAGCAATTGCAATGGAGCAATGTTACTCTAAAGAGGGTGAGAGATGGTTAGAGGATTTAATCGTGTACTTAGAGGATAACTATCTATTTTTGAAAGATTATTTAGAAAAGAGATTACCTAAAATAAAGTGTTTCCCTTTAGAGGGTACATATCTGGCTTGGATAGATTTTAGAGAGTTAAATCTGACTGAAGAGGAGTTAAGATTTAAATTGGAAGAGGAAGCTAAGATTGTTACTGATGGAGGAGGAATATTTGGAGCTGAGGGAGTTGGATTTATAAGATTAAATTTTGCTTGTCACAGATCTGTCTTAGAAAAAGCTTTGGAAAGACTTGAAAAATCATTTGAAAATATTTAGTTAAAAAGAGCAAGGGAAGTTTATTCCCTTGCTTTTTATTTCTCTATACAACTGTACAAATTTCATTGAAATTTAGTCTTCGTTCTCTTGGATTAAGTGTTTTACTTTCATCAAAGTATCCGATAGAAAGAAGCATTACCACAGTTTTGTCCTCATCTATATCAAATAGCTCCTTAACTTTATCCTCATTAAATCCAATCATAGGGTGAGTGTCAACACCATGATCTTTTGCACAAAGCATTATGGTCATAGCCAATAGAGAAACATCTCTAACAGCCATAGCATTTCTTTTAACCTCAGTTGGATATAGAACAGTTTCACACATATTAATAAGTTGAGTAACTTTATCCTCTTTTAAACCTAAATCAATTTTAATATTCCACATTGGGTTATCTCTGCCATACCCAAAAGTGTCTCCTACCAATATAAGTGTCATAGAAGCTTCCTTTATTTTTGGCTGATTACAAGCTGTAAATAGTTTTTCCTTAGCTTCAGGAGAACGAACTGCAATGATTTCCCAAGGCTGTAGGTTAAATGCAGAAGGAGCTAAAACAGCTTCATTTATAATCTCTTCAAAAATTTTTAGATCAAGCTCTCTATTTGGATCAAAAAAATTAACGCTTCTTCTTTTAGAAACAACATCTTTAAAATTCATATTAACACCTCCAGAAAGATACTTATTTTAATATACCACTATCAATGCAAACTTCTTTTTATTTAAGAACAATTCTAGGAATTCTAGAGTTTAAAAGCGTGGTATATTCGTAATGGTCCATTTTTAAAAAAGCATTGCACTTTTCAAAATTCTGATAGATTTCAACAATATCACCAACTTCAGCACTGTTATCAACTAAAACAAAGGATGTATCCATACTGATATGTACTATCGGATACTCTTTGTTATTTATATGGCATAAAATATTGGTATTTCTCTTGGAAAAACCATCTCCATATCCAATTTTTATTTTGGCAACTCTATGAAAGTTTTCAGTGGGAATACTTTCAATTCGCTCATAACCAATGAAATCTAATTTTGAAAAATCTTTTATATCACATATAGGACCACAAAGAGACCAAGAACGCTTGATATTATCATCGGTGATGCCTGGATCAAGCATTCCAAGCAAACTAATACCACATCTAACATGTGTGGAACCCTCCCCTAAGCCTAAAAGAGTAGCTGCACTATTTTGAGAGTGAATAATATTAAAACGCTCTCTACCAATATACTCTATGGATTCAATGAATTTTCTTTGAATCTCTATAGTTTCCTCCTCATTAGAGCTAAAAAAATGGGTCATAGCACCCTGAAAATAAAGATTGTTCTCTATGATTAAAGTTTTAATAGTCTCAATTTCATCCTGAGAAAATCCATTTCTAGCAAAACCAAAATCAAATTTTAAATGAAGTTGAGAAAAATCTATTCCACTGTTGATTAACTCTTTAAGTTCTTCAAGACTATTGACAACCATCTCTAAATTTTTAAAGTTTTTTAAAAGTGAAAAATCCTCAATAGTCTCAAAAATTAAGATTTTAACTTGAGGTATATTTAATGAAAGTATTTCAAGAGCTTCACACTCTCTAGCTACGGCGAAATATAAACAGCCACTATCAGCTAAAATAGGGACAACCTCTCTCAATCCATGACCATAGGCATTGGCTTTAACAACGGCAATAATATCTTTTTTTGTACTCCCTTTAATATAATTGAAATTATGGACTATATTTTTTTTGATGAGTTTTATTTGAAAACTGTCTCTCCCCATTTAATCCCTCCCCCTTTTATAAAATAGTATTGCTATTATTATTACCATATAACTCTTTAAATTTCAAAGAAAATGTTATAGAATAGCAAAATAAGGAGATGATATTATGAGAATAGAGATTTTAAAATCAGCAAAAGAAGCTATAGGAAAAGAGTTTAAAGGAAAAAATGTCGTTGTAATAGACGTTTTAAGAGCTACAACAGTTATGGTTACAGCTTTACAAAATGGGGCAAAATGTATATACCCCTTTAAAGAGATTGAAGATGCTAAAAGAGGTCAAAGTTTAACTCAAAATGGACTTTTAGCTGGTGAGAGAAAAGGATTAAAAATAGAGGGATTTGATTTTGGAAATTCACCTCTAGAGTTTACAAAGGATAAGGTTGAAGGAAAAGAGATTTATATGACTACAAGTAATGGTACAAGAGCAATTGAGAATGCTTTAGGTGCAGACGGTTTATATATAGCTTGTTATTTAAATATATCTGCAATTTCTAAAAAACTTTTAGAAGAAAAAAAAGATATTATCATACTTTGCGCAGGAACAGATGATGAGTTTTCTTTAGATGATAGCCTGTGTGCTGGAATAATAGCAAAAAAAATAGGTGAAAAATCAGAGATTGAGATGAATGATTTTACCTTATCTCTAAAGAGATTAGCTGAATATGCACCAGGAGTAAAGCAAGTTTTAGAGGGAAGTAAGCACTATAGTTATTTAAAAAAAATAGGATATGAAGAGGATTTGGAATATTGTGTGAAAATGGATATATCTGAAATAGTTCCATTTTATATAAATGGAAAAATAAAAACTTCCTCTTAAATATTAAGAGGAAGAGTTTTTAGTGATTTTTTCATCAATGGGATGCTTACAGCTAAACAGATAAGCTCAGCAATGGGGATAGCCAACCAAATTCCAATCTCTCCAATAAAAACTGGAAGAGTAAAAAGTGGAATAAGTACAAATATAATTGAACGTCCACAAGAGATAAAAGCAGATTCAAAGGGTTTTTCAATAGATGTATGAAAACTGCTTGAAATTATGTTAATAAACGATAATAAATATGCAAAAGTAAAGAAGAATATAGCTTTATTTGTTAAGTTTGCAAGCTCCTTATTTCCATTTGAAAAAAGATAAACAATTTTATCACCAAAAAGATGCATACCAATAAAAGTTATTAAACCGATAGAAGCACCAGATTTTAGAGCAACTTTTAGAACATCTTTAATTTTATCAACCCTATTAGCTCCTAAATTGTATGATATAATTGGTTGTAAAGCTTGAGAGAGACCATATAGGGATATGTTGACAATTGAATTGATATAAAAAACAATTGTTAATGCAGAAACTCCAAGAACACCTATATTTTTCATAATTATTATATTGAAGATATATGTGGTAATAGCACTGGAAATAACCGTTAACATCTCAGAACTTCCATTAAAAAAAATCTCTTTAATATCTTGAAAACTACCTATAATTTTTCCAAACTCAATGTGATACAGTAGTGATAAAGCTCCAAACATATTGGCAAAACATGAAGCTACTGCAGCTCCTTCCATACCCATTCCCAATTTTAAAACAAAGATGTAATCTAAAAAAACATTAACTATAAAACATATTGACCCACTTACAAAAACTTGATTGGGTTTACCAGCTATTCTGACAAAAGTTTCTGTAAAAATTGGCATACTAAAAAAGATTGAACCAGGAATAAGAATAGCCAAGTATTTTTTTACTAGATCATAAGTTTCACTATTGGTTCCTAGAAGATTTATAACAGTATTAAAATTCATCAGTAAAAAAATCGATATAATAAGTAATACAGATAGCAATAAAATTAGTGTCAAGCTAGTTAAACCTTTGGCACGGTCATAATCTTTATTTCCAGAGGCAATACCAACTAAAACCCCTCCTCCAATACATATCATAAGAGCAATACTCAATAGTAGATTTATAAGAGGCATAGAGAGATTAACCGCAGCTAAACCGTGAGGGCCAATACCTTTACTTAAAAATATACCATCTACCATAATTTGTAATGAAACTATTAACATTCCCAAAATACTCGGTATTGCAAATTTAAAAAACAGTTTTTTAACGCACCCATTTTCCAGGGTAATATTTTGTGACATTTTATCTCCTTTTTATATCCTTTATAAAACAAAGTAATATTAATAAATAATCATATGTGATATTATAAACTATATACTTAAGTATAATGTCAAGGAGGAAATGTGAAAAATAGATATAAAATTTCTGAATTAGCAAAAATAGGGAGTGTTTCTAAACAAACTCTTATTTTTTATCATAAAAAGGGGATATTGGTTCCAGAGTATATAGATGAAGAGAACGGATATAGATACTATTCCAGCTCTCAAATTTGGGATCTTTTTTTTATTATAACTTTAAAAGAGGCTGGTTTCTCATTGGAGGAGATAAAGGAGTATATAAAGGTGAAAAAGCCCTTGGAAAGCATAAAATTTTTAGAGGAAAAAACCCATGATATCGATATTAAAATAGTGGAATTAATGAAAAGTAAAGAGATTATAAATGAAAAAATAGTGTGTTTAAAAGATATGCTAAATAATTTAGAGGAGAAAGTTCAAACTGTTTTTCAAAATGAGATGAAGGTCTATTTTATAGAGATAAAAAATCCATTGGATGAGAAAGAGATAGCAGAAACCTATGATAGATTACAGCGACTAGGAGATAAAAATGGCATAGAGGATATAACATATATATCAAGAGTGAAAAGAAACAATTTATATGAAGGGTCAGAGCTTCCACTCAGTAAAATAGGTATTTTAATACCAGAGAATATTTCAATTGGGGAAGAGGAGATTTTAGAGGGTAAAAATTGTGTGATGTTGAGACATAAGGCAACTTTTGATATGATTAAGCTAACATATGAAAATCTTTATAGATTTATAAAAGATAATAGTTATGAGATTGTAGGGGATTCCATAGAGATAGGAGGTGAGGTTGTAGTTCCTCTTGAAACTGGATTTGGAGGTATCATAGATATTTACATTCCTGTAAAAAAATTTGAAAAATAATAAAAATTAGGATATTCTATAGGGTAGTAAAGTAAAAGAGGAGAGAAACATGGATGCAAAAAGATCAAGAAGAAAAAAAGCTATGGGATTAGAGGGAGTTGTATGTATTGCAATACTTTCTATCTTAATCTATCTAACATCTAGCAAGATGGGTGGAATTAACATGATTAATACCATAATAAAAACTGCACATGATCTGCTATTAAATACAGTCTTTTTTATAATGGGTGTATCGGTTATAGCGGGAGCTTTTGCAGGAATTTTATCAGAGTTTGGGGTGATTGCAATATTAAATAAGCTATTATCTCCACTTATGAAACCGTTATATAGATTACCAGGAGCGGCAGCCCTTGGAATTTTGACTACATATATTTCTGATAATCCAGCGATTTTAAGTCTATCAGCAGATAAGGGATTCACAAAATATTTTAAAAAGTATCAACTACCAGCTTTGACAAATTTGGGAACATCTTTTGGAATGGGATTTATAGTATCTACATTTATGATAGCTCAAAGTGGAAGTATGAATGAAAATCTGGTATTTCCAGTTGTTTTGGGAAATATTGGGGCTTTTATAGGGAGTATTGTAAGTGTAAATTTGATGATTAATTTTACAAAAAAGGTATTTCATGAAAAAAAAGAGGAGTTTGATGAGGATTCAACAGATTCAAACTTTTTTGAATATAGAGATATTAGAGATGGGAACGTACTTGAGAGATTACTAGAGGCTCTTTTAGAGGGTGGAAAAAATGGAGTTCAAATGGGTATGGAAATAATTCCAGGAGTTTTGATAATCTGTACAACAGTGTTATTGTTAACTAATGGACCAGGAGCTAAAGGGTATACGGGAGAGGCATATCAAGGAATAGCTTTACTACCTTATATAGGTGAAAAACTACAGTTTATTTTAAGACCTCTTTTTGGATTTACAAGTGCAAAAGCATTGGCATTTCCAATAACATCGTTAGGAGCAGTAGGAGCAGCTCTAGGATTAGTTCCTCAGTTTATTATAGATAAAGCTATAACTTCAAGAGAGATAGCTGTTTTTACAGCTATGGGTATGACATGGAGTGGTTATTTAAGTACACATGTTGCAATGATGGATAGTTTAGGATATAGAAAATTAACTGGGAAAGCGATATTTAGCCATACAATTGGTGGAATAGTAGCAGGTGTAGTAGCAAATATTTTATATACAGTATTTATGTGATCTAAGGGGGACAGAATGAAGAAGTATAAAATTGATTTACATATACATACCAATGTAAATCCACATGCATTTAGTACATTAGAGGAAAATATAAGGGCGGCAGCTAAGAAGGGTATGGAAGTGATTGCAATAACAAATCATGGACCTGCGCTACCAGATACACCACATTGGTGGCATCTTGTAAATATAGCTATTCTACCTGAGGTAATAGATGGGGTAAGAGTTATAAAAGGTGTAGAAGCGAATATTTTAGATAAAAATGGAAAATTGGATATAAATCAAAAAGTCTATGAAAAAATGGAGTTGGTTTTAGCTGGGTTTCACACTGTAGATGAGTATGGAGATATGGGAGATATAGATAAAAACACTACTGCTATATTGAGTTTGATAAAAAAGCAAAAAGCTGATATAATAGTTCATCTGGGGAATCCAATTTTTCCAGTGGACTATGAAAAAATAGTGAAGGTGGCTAAAGAAAACAGTGTAGCTCTAGAGATTAATAATACTTCTTTAGGAACAATTACAAGAGTTGGTTCAAAAAAGAATTGTAAAAAAATGTTAGAACTAGCTAAAAAAGAGAGATGCTACATATCTTTGGGAACAGATGCCCACTATTCTGGTCATATAGGAGAGTTTCAAAGAGCTATTGAACTTATAGAGGAGATTGATTATCCAGAGGAGCTAATAGTAAATAGTTCAAGAGAGACTTTTGACAAATTTTTAAAGCTGAGACAGGAGTTAAGAACAAAAGAGGTTAACTCTTAATTTTGGGAGGAAAGAGGATGCAAAAAAATAGAATATGTGAATTACTTGGGATTAAATATCCTATTATACAGGGAGCAATGGCATGGATATCAAATGGAAACTTAGCAGGACATGTGTCTAAAGCTGGTGGACTAGGTATAATTGCCGGTGGAGGAATGCCTCCTGAAATACTGAGAGAAGAGATAAAAAAAGCAAAATCTATCACAGATAAACCATTTGGAGTTAACTTGATGTTAATGATGGAAAGCGTTGCTGAACAAATAGATGTCTGTATAGAGGAAGGGGTTAAAGTAGTAACAACTGGTGCAGGAAACCCTGGAATATATATGGAAAAACTAAAAGCTGCTGGAATAAAGGTTATTCCAGTTGTAGCATCGGTGGCACTGGCAAAAAGAATGGAAAAAATAGGAGCAGATGCAGTAGTTGCAGAAGGATTAGAAGCTGGAGGACATATAGGAGAGATAACTACAATGGCTTTAGCAACACAGGTTGCAAGAGAGGTTTCTATTCCTGTTATAGTTGCAGGAGGAATAGCTAGTGGAGAGCAGTTTTTAGCAGCTCTTGCTCTAGGTGGAGAGGCAGTTCAAGTGGGAACTATATTCATAGTGGCTCATGAGTGTGATGTTCATGAAAATTATAAAAACTTAGTGTTAAAAGCTAAAGATAGATCTACAGTAACAACAGGAAATTATACAGGACACCCTGTGAGAGTGTTAAATAATAAGTTTGCTAAGGCTATATTAGAGCTAGAAGTAAAGGGAGCTCCAAAAGAGGAGATTGAGGATTTAGGAAAAGGAAAGCTTAGATTAGCAGTTGTAGATGGAGACGTAGAAAATGGAAGCGTTATGTCAGGACAGGTTGCTGGATTGGTTAAAGAAGCTTTAAGTTGCCAAGAGATTGTAGACAAACTGATGAGAGAGTTAAAAGAGGAAAAATTGAGATTGGATGAGACTTTTTCAAAAATAACTTTCTAATAGTAAAAACACGAGGGTGGAGAGATCTACCCTTTTTATCTAAAAAGTAAAGGGGAGAAAAATATGTATAATAAAGTTATGGAAACGGTAGAATTTTTAAATTCTAAAGTTACAAATAGGCCTAAAATAGCTATAATTTTAGGGTCTGGATTAGGTGGATTAGTTGAATATGTAGAGAATAAAGTTGTAATACCTTATAAAGATATACCAAACTTTCCAGTTTCAACAGTGGCAGGACACGCTGGAGAGCTAGTTTTTGGTACAATAAATAATGTGGAAGTCTTAGTTATGAAGGGAAGATTTCATTACTATGAAGGGTATAATATGAAAGAGGTTACTTACCCTCAATATGTTTTCAAAAAATTTGGAATAGAGACAATGATAGTTAGTAATGCTGCTGGTGGAGCAAATAAAAGCTTTAAACCAGGAACATTGATGATAATTAATGATCATATAAATCTATTTGGAACAAATCCATTAATTGGAGCAAATGATGAAAGATTTGGACCAAGATTTCCAGATATGTCTGAAACATATAGTAAAGCTTTAATTGAAAAAGCAAAATCTGTGGCTAAAAAATTGGAGATTGAGTATGAAGAGGGTGTATATTTAGGGTCTTCAGGGCCAACGTATGAAACAGCGGCAGAAGTGAAGATGATGATGACTATGGGAGCTTCAGCAGTGGGAATGTCAACAGTACCAGAGTCAATAGTAGCAAACTATTTAGGGATAAAAATATTGGGAATCTCTTGTATAACTAATATGGCAACTGGTATAGCAACAAAACCACACTCTCATGAAGAGGTTGTAGAAATAGCAAATCAAACAGGAGAAAGATTCTGTAAATGGATTGCTGAAACAGTAAAAGAGTTGTAAGAATAAACTCACAGGAGGTATAATTATGAAAGCAGCATTTTTTGATATTGATGGAACAATTTATAGAAACTCACTATTGACAGAACATTTTAAAAAACTTATAAAGTATGAGTTACTTGATATAAGGGAGTATGAATTAAAAGTGAAAGACGCTTTTAAAAAATGGGATGAAAGAGTTGGAGACTACGATAAGTACCTAGAGGAGATAACAACAACTTATGTAGATGCAATAAAGGGATTATCTCTACAATACAATGACTTTATTTCGGATCAGGTATTGGAATTAAAAGGAAATAGAGTTTACAAATTTACTAGAGATATGATTAAGTGGCATAAGGAGCAAGGGCATAAGGTAATATTTATATCGGGAAGTCCAGATTTTTTAGTTTCAAGAATGGCTAAAAAATGGGGTGCAGATGATTATTGTGGATCAATATATCATTTTGAAGATGGAAAACTTTCAGGTGATATCTCTCCAATGTGGGATTCTAAAAATAAAATGATAGCGATAAATAAGTTTTGTGAAAAGTATGATATCGATCTATCAGAAAGCTATGCTTATGGAGATACAAATGGAGATTATAGCATGCTTAATCTTGTTGGACATCCAAGAGCTATAAATCCTTCAAAAGAGTTATTATTAAAGATAAAAACAGAGGAAAATTTAAAAAATAAAACAGAAATTTTTGTAGAAAGAAAAGATGTAGTCTATAAAGTATCAGCA
>Charlie_p2__coassemble_2023_pt1 | contig 13560 bp, 11 predicted proteins | sample Charlie_p2__metabat2_low_PE_014 | metagenome-assembled genome bin Charlie_p2
TTAATATTAAAATTTGTTGCGCTATTTTTTATTTTAACAATCTGTGTGTTTTCACAAGAAAACTCTTCTTCAGATAAAATAAAAAATTACGTAAAGAAAAATGCAACTACAGAAAAAACTGCTACTAATATATATAAAAGTATTATAGAAAATTCGGAAAAGCATGATGTTGAACCTGAATTAGTCGCTGCGATAATTAAGGTTGAAAGTGATTTTAAATATAGCACAGTTTCTACTGCTGGAGCTAGAGGTTTAATGCAACTAATGCCTAAAACTGCCAAACTTATGAAGGTTAATCCCTATGATATGAATGCTAACATCAAAGGTGGTACAAAGTATATCGCTTGGTGTTTAGAGCAAAATAACAACAACTTAAAACTGGCTTTAGCTTCTTATAATGCTGGAATTGGAAATGTAAAGAAATACAAGGGTATTCCACCATTTAAAGAAACTCAAAACTATGTAAAGAGAGTTTTAAAAGAGTATAATTACTTAAAAGCATAATTGATAAAAAGATAAAAAAAGGTCACAAGATATGTGACCTTTTTTTCTATTTCATTCTTTTTAGATTATCATCAGGTAATCCCTTTCCAAATAGAATAGGAACCTTTTCAATATCAACTACACTGGTATCTATTCCATACCATTTTTGAGGTGAAACTGTGAATTTTTTTATAAATAATTGAGTGGATATTATAAAATTATCCCATGCTGAGAAATCATTTTCTAAAGCTAATACCTCCTCTATAATTATAAATTTAAAATTTCCTATACCTTTTAGATTTTCATAGTCTATCATATAGTTTCTCGGCTTAAATTCAATCTCCTTATTTTTTATCAGTTCACGTATAACTTGAAATAGCAATACATTTATTTTTTGAGATATTCTAAACCCAAGATTAAAATCTATTACAAATATCCTATTTTCCTCTATTTTATTAAACATATACTCCCTTGTATATGGGTCATCAGTTACATTTATATTTATGAACCAATAGTTATCAGCCTTTTTAGGGTCATTATTAAATATGGAATAAATTATTTTTGGTTCTACTTTAGTCCAAAGTTTAGATTTTGTTAAATATACCACATTTCCAGCATAAAGAGGTAATTCATCCTCATTTTTTAAGATATTAAAATTTTCTGTATAGTCAGTTATATTAACAAATTTAAGGTATCTTTTCTTAATTTCAAAACTGTATTGCCACACATACATCACAAAGGCTAAAACAGCTGTGATTAATAGTGTTACATATCCACCACTCAATATTTTAAAACTATTTGCATATAGAAATGTCAACTCTATAGTTCCAAATACTCCCAATACCATAAGCCATAATCTCTTTTGATTTTTTACAAATCTTATATATTGAGATAGTAGAAGGGTTGTCATAAGCATAGTTATTGTTATAGATAATCCATATGCAGCCTGCATATTCTGGGATTTCTTAAAGATAACTATTATACCGATACACCCTATACATAAAGCTTTATTCACAGTGCTTATATAAACCTGTCCCTTCTCATTTGTGGGATATCTAATTGCTAACTTGGGAAAAATATTTAATTTTATGGCCTCTGATATCAATGTAAATGATCCAGATATTAAAGCTTGACTGGCTATAATCGTTGCCATTGTTGCTATAACAACCCCTGGAATAATGAACCAAGTTGGCATTATTAAAAAGAATGGACTATGCATAACTGTTTCTCCCGTTCTTTTTAAAAGATAAGCTCCCTGACCAAAATAACTTAATAGCAACATTATTTTTACAAAAATCCAACTGTAATATATATTCTCTCTACCACAATGTCCAAGATCTGAATACAGTGCTTCAGCTCCTGTTGTACATAAAAATACTGCACCCAATATATATGGAATATTTCCATCTCTCATTAACTTATAGGCATAATAGGGATTTATCCCCTCTAGGATATCTATCCGCTGTACTAACTGTACTATTCCAAAAAATCCAATCATAGAAAACCATACAAACATAATTGGTCCAAATATTTTCCCAATCTTTTCTGTTCCAAATTTCTGTACTGAAAAAATAGCTAATATTATTGTTAAAACTATAAATATTATTACTTTCTCTTCCAATGGAACTATAATATTTAATCCCTCTATTGCTGAACTAACAGATATTGGTGGTGTCAATATCCCGTCGGCTAAAATTGCTGCCACACCTATTATAGCTGGAACTATTAGCCATTTAAAATACCTTTTTACAAGAGCATATAATGCCAGTATTCCACCCTCACCATTATTATCAGCTTGTAGTGTCAATATGACGTACTTTACAGTTGTCTGCAAAGTTAAAGTCCAAAACACCAATGAAACTCCACCAAGTATTAACTCTCTAGTTGCTATACTATTGTTTGTGTAAAGAATAGCTTGCATAACATAAAGAGGAGAGGTTCCTATATCACCGTAGACTATTCCAAGAGCTACAAGTAAAGAGCCTATTGTTATATTCTTATTTTTAAACATCCGCCTTCCTCCAGTTTCCTTTTTTATTTTATTCGCTGCCTTTCCACTTTTTCTTTTTCATAAAATCAGTTTACATAAAAAATAGCCATCAGAGTTTTCATCTGATGACTATTTATCTTGAATCCTATTCTTCCATATAAGCTTTTTTATAATAATATCCACCTAGAGCTGATTTTACCCACCCTTTTGCTTTTGGATTAGCAACTACCACACTTGTGTAGTAATAAAGTGGTATTATTGGCATATCGTCCATCAAAATATTTTCAGCTTCATGAAGTAATGCTGTTCTCTTATCTGGATCGCCCTCTTTTTGAGCTTCTCTAATCAATTTATCATACTCTGGATTGGAATAACCTGCGTCATTATTTCCTCCACCAGTTACCCAAAGATCTAAAAAGTTCATTGGATCATTATAGTCTGCTATCCATCCATGTCTAGCAATATCATAACTTTTATTATTTCTTGTAGTTTGGAAAACTGCCCACTCCTCATTTTTTAAATCTACATTTACCCCTAAGTTTTTCTTCCACATATCTTGTACTGCTTGAGCTATCATTGCATGTCCATCACTTGTATTAAATGTAAAAGTTATTTTAGGAATAGATTCAGGTGTTGCATATCCAGCTTCTGCCATTAATTTTTGAGCTAATTCTACATCTCCCTCTCCAGGCAGATATGTACTATTTTCAGTAAAATCTTTTCCATCTGTTGCTACTATACCTTTAGGTACAAAACTTTTAGCTAGAAGCTGTCCCGCTTTTGTTACCTCTTCAACTATTAATTTCTTATTTAAGCCCAATGCAAGAGCTTTTCTCACTTTTGGATTTCCTAAGAATTTTACTACCTCTGGATCACTATTATTTCCACTTACATTTACAACATAAAAATATGTTCCTAGATATGGATATATTTTCCCCTCTCCACTTGCTAAAAGTGATGGTATCTCACTAGATGGTGGCGAATCAATAATATCTACCTCTCCAGCTTTAAAAGCATTTAAATAAGTTTTATCATCAGTGATCATATCAAATCTTAGCTCATCTAGTTTCACATCATCTCTACCCCAGTAATTCTCATTTGGAACTAAAACCATATTCTCCTTTGGATTCCATGATTTCATTTTAAAAGGTCCATTTCCTATATAGGTTTTAGGATCAATTGCCCATGCTGAGTTATCCTTAACTATATCCTCTCTAAGTGGAAAGTATGATGGTAGAGATGTCAATGATAGGAAGTATGGAGTTGCATTTTCTAAAGTTACCTCTAGAGTTTTATCATCTATAGCTTTTACTCCAATATCATCTACAGTTACCTCTCCATTGTAGTATTTCTCACCATTTGCTATATAGAATAACATATATGCGTATTCCATTGCTGTACTAGGAGTCAATCCTCTTTTCCAAGAGTATACAAAGTCTTGAGCTTTTAATGGTTGCCCATCAGACCACTTTGCATTTTCCTTTAACTTAAATGTATAAACTTTACCATCTGGTGATACTTCAACACTCTCTGCTGCAGCTGGAACTAATTTACCATCATCCCCTTCCATAAAAAGTCCCTCAAATATATTAGAGGATACAATTGAACCATCCACTGCTGTATTCAATTGTGGATCTATTGTTTTTGGATCAGTCCCTAAGTTATGAGATATCATATTTTTCTTACCTACTGGTGCTGTTGGTGTTGCTTCTACTTTTTTCTCCTCAGTTTTTCCCCCACACGCAACTAAAAATAAAACCGCTGATGCTATTGCTAAACTTTTTCCATTTAATCTCCCAAACATAAACTCCTCCTTTTAAATATTATTATATAGATGACAAGCAACTCTATGATTCTCTTTTACTTCTAATAATTTAGGTTCTACCTCACTGCATCTTTCAAAAGCTTTTGGACATCTACTTTTAAATCTACATCCCCCTTCTGGATTTATTGGAGTCGGTATATCCCCCTCTAATATTATTCTCTCCTTCCTTGATGAAATATCTGGATCTGGTATCGGTATTGCTGATAGTAATGCCTCTGTATATGGATGTAATGGAGTATTATATACACCATCACTTGTTGATACTTCCACCAATTTCCCTAAATACATTATTCCCACTCTATCAGAGATATGTTTTACCATAGATAGATCATGAGCTATAAAAAGATATGTCAATCCCAACTTATCTTGTAACTCCTCCAATGTATTTATTATTTGTGCTTGAATTGAAACATCTAGTGCCGATATTGGTTCATCACAAACTATAAACTCAGGATTACATGCCAATGCTCTAGCAATTCCTATTCTCTGTCTCTGTCCTCCTGAAAATTCATGTGGATATCTGCTCATATGAGATGAGTTTAGTCCAACTAATTCCAATATTTCCAGAACTTTTTTCTCTCTATCTTTTTCCGCATACAGATTGTGAATCACCATTGGTTCTTTAATTATATCTCCAACAGTTTGTCTTGGATTCAAAGAAGCATACGGGTCTTGAAATATCATCTGAATTTTTTTTCTAAAACTTTTCATCTCTTGAAAGTTTAAATTAGCTATATTTTTATTATTATATATTATCTCTCCAGATGTTGGCTCATATAGCCTTACTACCGTTCTACCCAAAGTGGTTTTCCCACATCCAGACTCTCCAACAAGTCCAAAAGTTTCACCTTTTTTTATCTCCAATGTCACATCATCCACAGCATGTAGTATCTTTTTATTCTTTTCAAATATACCCTTCTTTAAATTAAAGTGTTTACAAAGATTTTTTATTTCAAGTAAATTTTCTTCCATATTCTCCCCCTATCTAAGATTTACTTTTGGTGCATCTCTATGATTTAACCAGCAAGCTGATCTATGATTTTCATCAATTTTAAAAAATGGTGGCATATTTTCTTTACACATCTTCATTGCAAAATCACACCTTTGATAAAATGGACACCCCTGTGGAGGATTTAAAAGATCTGGCGGTGTACCCATTATTGGCTTTAATGGCTCTTTTCCCAATCTTTCTGGGTTTGGTACACTCTTTAATAATCCAACTGTATATGGGTGTTTAGTGTTATAAAATATATCTCTTGTCAAACCCTGTTCTATAATCACTCCACCATACATAACATTTACACGATCACACATCTCAGCTACAACTCCCAAGTCATGAGTTATCAAAATTATTGATGTATTTATCGTTTTCTTTATCTTTCTCATCAAATCTAATATCTGAGCTTGAATTGTTACATCTAAAGCTGTTGTCGGCTCATCAGCTATAAGTAGCTCTGGATTACAAGCCAGTGCCATAGCTATCATAACCCTTTGTCTCATACCTCCCGAAAACTCATGTGGAAACTGATTCATTCTAGATCTTCCCATTGGAATCCCCACTGCATCCAATAGCTCCACAGCTCTTTCAAAGGCGGCTTTTTTATTCATTCCCTTATGAACAATAAGAGTTTCCATTATCTGCTTTCCAATTGGAATTAAAAGGTTTAATGATGTCATTGGATCTTGAAATATCATAGACATACTATTTCCTCTAATTTTATTCATCTCTTTTTCATTTATATTATCAATTCTTTTCCCCTTAAAAACTATTTCGCCCTCTTTTATTTTTCCATTCTCTTCAAGAAGTTTCATTATGCTCATCATTGTAATACTTTTTCCACTTCCTGATTCCCCAACAACTCCTAAGACTTCTCCCTTTAGAAGATCAAAGGTTACTCCCCTAACTGCTTGTACCTCTCCATGATGTGTTTCAAATGATGTTTTTAAATTTTTTATCTCCAATAGCTTCTCCATAACTACCCCCTTACCTTAGGGTCTAACGCATCTCTCAATCCGTCCCCCAACAGATTAAATGCCAATATTGTTAAACAGATTGCTAAAGTTGGAAATATCAATTGATATGGATACAATCTAAAACCTCCTAGAGCATCATTTGCTAAAGTTCCCCAAGACGCAGCTGGTGGTGTAATTCCTAGTCCTATAAAACTTAAAAATGCCTCTGTAAATATCGCTGATGGTATTTGTAAAGTCAGTGTTACTATTATTGAACTCATACTATTTGGTAAAAGGTGCTTAAAAAGAACTCTTTTATTGGAAGCTCCCAATGTTCTAGCAGCTAAAATATACTCCTGCTGTTTTAATTGTAAAATCTCCCCTCTCACTATTCTTGCCATTCCAATCCAATAGGATAGAGCCAGTGCCAAAATTATATTTGAAAATCCACCTTTTTCAAAAGTTACCATAATTAAAATTACATATATTGTCATTGGAATTGAGTATATTATATCCACAACTCTCATCATAAAAATATCTACTCTTCCACCTAAATATCCAGAAACTCCACCATATAAAATCCCTATTATCAGATTTAAAAAAGATGCTATAAATGCTATAGCTAAAGAGTATCTAGCACCATACATAACCCTTACAAAAATATCTCTTCCCAGCTGATCAGTACCAAACCAATGGGCTGCAGTTGGAACTCTATTTGTCATGCTTAAGTTGGTTTCAAAAATGCTATATTTTGAAAAAATTGGAACTACTATGGCCAGTGTTGTTATCAATATTATAAATATTAAACTCACTATTGAAAGCTTATTTTGCTTTAGTTTTCTCCAAGCATCTTCCGCAAAAGTAAAACTTTTTCTATTTATCTCCTCTCTCATTTTCTCATTTTCTTTAACAAAGGTAAAATCTAACTCCATATCTTCCTCTAGGTTTTCAGCATTTGTATATTTTACAGCTCTAGAAGTCAATATTTCCTCTCTAAAGTTGGCAAAATCCAACTCTATATTGTTGTATCCCATATTCCCCCCTCCTTATTTATCTAGTTTGATTCTTGGATCTATAACTACATAAAGTAGATCTACAATCAAATTACAAACCATTAAAAATGCGCTATAAAATATTGTTACTCCCAGTATAACAGTATAGTCTCTATTTGTTATTGTTGTTACAAACTCACTTCCCAATCCAGGTATCGCAAATATTTTTTCAATAACAAAACTTCCAGTTAATATTCCTGCCACTAAAGGTCCTAAATATGTAACTATTGGAATAAGAGTATTTCTTAAAGCGTGTCTTAAAATTATCCGACTTTTACTTAACCCTTTTGCTCTGGCTGTTCTTATGTAGTCTGATTTCATAACCTCTATTAATTTTGATCTGGTCAATCTTGCTATAAATGCTATAGAGTACCCTGATAGAGCCACACTTGGTAAAATATAGGAATCCCAGCTTTTTAATCCTACAATTGGAAAAAGTTTTAACTTTACTCCAAATATATACATAAAAAATACTCCAATTACAAAACTTGGAATGGTTACCCCCAAGGTTGAAAACACCATACAGAGAGAATCTGGCCACTTATTAAAGTTCAGTGCAGCCATTATTCCCAAAAATATCCCTACAACTAAGGATAGTGATACTGCTACTACTCCTAACTTTGCAGATGTTGGGAAAGAGTAACCAATTATCCAGTTAACTGTTCTTCCCTCTCTTTTCATACTTGGTCCAAAATCTCCCTTGGACAAATCTGTTATGTAAGAGATATACTGCTCTGCTAAAGGCTTATTTAGCCCAAATTTTTCTTCTAGTTTCACTTTAATTTTTGGTGGGATATTTTTTTCCCCATCAAAAGGTCCTCCAGGCATAAGTCTCATTAAGAAAAAGGTCAATGTGATTACTAAGAAAAGCGTACAAAGTGTAGTTAAAATTCTTTTTAAAATATACAATAACATATATTCCCCCCTTTGAAAATTTGTAAAAATTATACTCCTTTATTTTTTGCAAATTTTTTTTTATTTTATTTTTTTTGAAATAAAAAATTTCATTATTTGTTTTTAAAATTTAAACTTTTGAAAAGGAATAATAGTATATTTATAGTAGATTTAACTAACAAAAGTTAGGAGGTTTTTTCAATGAAAAAAATTTTAATGGTTGTAACTTCTCACGATTCTCTTGGTAATACAGATAAAAAAACAGGGATATGGCTCTCTGAATTTACAGAACCTTATTTTGCTCTTATAGAAAATAATGTTGAGGTTATAGTTGCCTCTGTGCATGGCGGAGTTACTCCAATAGATCCCAATAGTCTTCACAAAGAAGCTCTTGATGAGAGCACTGAAAAATATTTTACCTCTGACAAAAGAGTTTTAGATTACACGATTCCAATTAAGGATATAAATTTTGAAGATTTTGATGGAATTTTCTATCCAGGTGGACATGGTCCTATGTGGGATCTATCCACTGATGAAAAAAATGCGGAACTGGTATCAAATTTTTATAACAATGGTAAAATCGTTGCTGCTGTTTGCCATGGCCCAGCAGCCTTATTAAAAGGTAAAACTCTATCTGGAGAATCAATTCTTAAAGATAAAAAAGTTACAGGATTTTCTAATGCTGAGGAAAAAACTGTTGGTTTAGATAAAGTGGTTCCATTTTTATTAGAAGATGCACTCCAAGAATTAAGTGGTCATTATGAAAAAAGTGATGTTCTATTTGCACCATATACTGTTCAAGATGGATTATTATTAACTGGTCAAAATCCAGCTTCTGCTCTTCCTCTTGTAAAAAAAGTTTTACAGCTATTAAAATAGATAATAAAATACTCTATTTAAGCATATTTTCTTAAATATATATTCACTATACCTCTATCGGAAAAAGTTGTTTTTCTACTATATCAGAACTTTTTTTTTACGTATTATGTCTATATATACTCAACATATTTGACACCTAATATTGCCAATGATAGAATTGTTGTATCACTTTATTATACAAGGAGGAACATTATGAGTAATCACACTAGAACAGATCAGAACAAAATGGGAATGATGGCCCTTGCACTGATGATTTTTACATCGGTTTATGGATTTGCTAACATAGCGCTTTCTTTCTTTAACATGGGATATTCTGCAATCCCATATTTCATTTTATCCGCAATTTTATACTTTATTCCATTCTCGTTAATAATTGCAGAGATGGCACAAGCTTTCAGAAATGAGCCTGGTGGTATCTACACTTGGATGGAAAAATCTGTTGGTATTAAATGGGCATTTACAGGTATTTTTATGTGGTGGATATCATATGTTGTATGGATGGTTGGAAAAGCAACTAATATGTGGATCCCTCTATCATTTGGAATATTTGGTAAAAATATATTCACTGATGCTAATGTTATGGAGTGGACTGGATTAAAATCATCACAGTTCTTTGGAATCATAGGAATCGTATTTATGATCTATACTACTTATGTAGCCATAAAGGGTATTAAAGGTATTTCTAAAGTTGCATCAATAGGTGGTATAGCCGTTATAGCATTGAATATCCTTCTTTTTATTGGTGGTGTTATAGTGCTAATAACTAAAGGGTTAAGTCTTGGAGAGGTAAACTTCAATCTATTCCAGTCTCCAAATCCCAACTTTGGAACTCCAGTGGCTGCACTTGGATTCCTAGTTTATTCAATTTTTGCCTTTGGTGGTATGGAAGCATCTGGAGGATTAGTTGACAATGTAAAAGATAAGAAATCATATTTAGGTGGATTGGCTTTTGCTGGAGCAATTATCTCTATTGGTTATGCTATTGGTGTATTTTTAGTGGGTACTTTTACAAACTGGAATGACATCATGGGCGCTAAAGATATCAATGGCGAGGCAGTTGTAAACTATGCCACTGTAACTTATGTCATTGTTGGACAGTTGGGATACACTCTTGGAAAGGTGTTCAATATGAGTAATCCTGAAATTTTACAAGTTATCTTCTCTAGATTTTCAGGTTTTGGAATGTTTTTCGCATATGTTGGAGCTTTCTTTACACTGGTTTATGCTCCTTTAAAACAGATGATTGATGGAACACCTGAAGCATTATGGCCCTATGGAATTGGTCGTGATGATGAAGTAACTAAAACTCCTAAAAAAGCTTTAATCATGCAAAGTGTATTCGTTATAGTTATGATTGCTCTTGTAGCTTTTGGTGGATCTGGTGCATCTAAATTTTTCGCAACTTTACAGGGTATGACAAATATAGCTATGACTCTTCCATATATTTTTATATCTTATGCATATATAAGATTCTTAAATAATGATGGCATTGAAAAACCTTTTAGAGTTTTATCTAAAAATAAAAGTTTCGGTATTTTCGCTGGTTGGATAGTTACTCTGGTTGTTACTTTTGCTAATATATTCTCAGTTATGGACTTAAACGGTTCAGATATGGGAGTTTTTGGTTTAGATATTCCTGGAGTTTATGATGAGTTTATAATTGGACCAATTATATTCTCAATAATTTCATATCTAATTGTTCACAACTATGAAAAGAGAAAAAAATAACTGATTTAAAGTAAAAAAACTATATTCTATATAAAAAAGATATGCTCTCTTTATAGTAGACAGATAAATAATACAAATCTATTTATTATGAAGGGAGCTTTTTATATGGATAAAAAAGTTATCAGGGGGATTTAAATGGAAAATAATCAAAAAGGGATGTTATATTCTTTAATTGCATTTGTATTATGGGGACTTTTTCCTCTGTACTGGACAAATTTAAAAAATATTCCAGCTTTAGAAATTGTTTCACACAGAGTAATTTGGTCTTTTTTCTTCTTAATTATTTTTGTAATTTTAAAAAAACAAAAAAATGAGTTACTTGAGATTTTTAAAAACAAGAAAACAATAAACTATATTATTTTAGCTGCTACATTTAACTGTGCAAACTGGATGTCGTATATATTTTTAGTTAATAGCAATCGTGTTTTAGAAGCTAGTTTAGGATATTTTATTAATCCATTACTTTTAATTCTTGCTGGAAGATTTATTTTTAAAGAAACTTTAAGTAAACATCAAAAAACTGCAATCATTTTAGCTACATTAGGAGTATGCTATATGTCTATTATTTATCAAAAATTACCATTATACTCTCTTTTAGTAGCAGGAACTTTTACAGGCTATAGTATTGCAAAAAAGAAAATCAAAATTGATCCTATTTTAGCATTAACAATTGAAACACTGGTATATTTCCCAATTGCAATTTTGTATTTACTAATGATTAAAGGTGGAAAAGGAATAGAGGCAGCAAATTTTGATAAAATATTGTTAATGGGAGCAGGAGTTGTAACAGTAATACCACTTTTTCTTTTTTCTTTGGGAGCAAAATTATCAAAACTATCATCTATTGGGTTTTTTCAATACCTTACACCCACATTGGTTTTACTGCTTGGTGTCTTCGTATTTGGAGAAAATTTTTCAAGTGTACATACAATAACATTCTCTTTAATTTGGAGTGGTCTCATTATATATACTGCATCTCTTTTTAGAGCAAATAGATAACCTTATCTTCTTATCTAAAAAAAAACAGCTTAGGCCTCAATAGGCTTAAGCTGTTTTTTTTAATAGTATTTAATTCATCTATTATATCTATTTAAAATAATTTTTTCTTATAGTAAGCGTCAGCTTGATATATCGCTGCCACTGGGTTATGACATAGCACTCTATCCTTTACAGCAAACACAGTAACTGGTGCCTGTGAATGCTTTATAAATAGTGTGTCGTGTCCTACGCAAAGACCAAATAAAATATTTAAATCTGTTTTTTCCTCATTTAGGTGCAGAGCTTGACCAATAGGATTACACATTATATCATTTTTTACATAGCTCTCTTTTTCCTCTTGTGGTATCCCTAAGAATCCCTTTAATATAGCTCCATTTTTACAGATTACAGAAACTACTTTTAACCCGTGGTGCTCCAAAATCTTTACAAAAGTTTTAGCTTCCTCATGTAGTCCTGTACAAAAAGCTAATCCTATACGCTCATAGCCACATTTTTTTGTAAAAGCTATTATCTCTTGAACACGAGTCCAATTTGTATTTCCTTCAGCCTCTACCAAAGCTGATTGAATAGCAATCGTCAAATCATCTCCCACATGTAATTTTTTAGCTTTGTTTTGCATCTCATCATTTCTACTTGGGCAGAATACCTTTGGCATCTTCTCTTTATCTTTTGTTAAGCACCCTCTTGTCACACATTTTGCACAAATACTCATTTTTTTCTCCTATCTCATTGTTTTTTATTTTTTTACTACTTATAGAACTCCTAAGTAGCTCATTCCATTGTAAACACTTATCAATATTATTCCGACAACCATACAAAGATATATCTTATCCACACCTTTTAAAGATAGTTTTTTTGAAATTATAGGTCCTACAGTACCTCCTAAAACTCCTCCTGCAACCATCATTACAAATGCTAACCAAACAAATTCAGGCATCCCTTTAAATAAAGTTTGTGCCACACTTATACCTTGTGAAAATAATATGATGTAGATTGAGTTTATAGCTGCCTCTTTAGAGTTAAGTCCAAAGAATAGATATAAAACCATCAGATTAATTGGTCCTCCACCTATTCCCAAAAATGAAGATAATGCTCCTAGAAAAAATCCAATAATCAATGATACAGCTTCACTTTCTATATCAAAAGGTTTTATTCTAGATTTTTGGATTGTAAATATTAAAACTCCAACAGTTACAACTGCTAAAACAAAAGATTGTACAGCTCCAGCCATGTTTGGGTCTCCACTTGCCACTTTTACCCAATCAAAAAGCTGTTTCCCTAAAAGTCCTCCCACTGATGCTCCAATAGCCAGACAAGTTCCCCTTTTCTTCTCTGGTTTAATTCCAGCTTTGCTATTACGGTATAGTGTCATACTTGTCATTCCAAGAACTGTACACCCTGATAAAAAGCTAATTGCTGATACATTCATTGTCCCCATTGCATCAAGAACTGGCTTAATAATAACTCCTCCACCGATACCACTAATTGCACCTAAAATTGATGCACCTAAACAAACTAAAAAATAAAATATCTCCATTTTTTACTCTCCCTCGTGTTTTATTAATTTTTTATAACTCATTTTATATATTTTTAATATTTTTTTCTTTAATCATTGAGTTAAGAAACATAAGTTATTTATTTTTCTTAATATTATAACTTCAATAAAGATAAAATTTTTTCTTCGCTTAAACTACGATATTTTATTACTTATGCATAATTATTGAAGTTATATAATAGCCTTAACCGCAAAAAAGTTG
>Charlie_p2__coassemble_2032_pt1 | contig 13506 bp, 15 predicted proteins | sample Charlie_p2__metabat2_low_PE_014 | metagenome-assembled genome bin Charlie_p2
TGATAAGCTACATTTGGATTGATTGCTTTATCATTTATACTTTCTCTTGGTAATAGGTGAGCTGACTCATAACTTCCAAATAGAGGTGTCGTTGAACTATCTGGAGCAAACTTATATTCTTTTTCACTCTCTTCTATTTTTTTTCTGCTGTGTAACATAAATACCTCCTCAATACTAAATTATTTTTTCTATTACATTATTCTCTTTTGTTTTAAAACTTCCTTTAGAAAAAAATTTTTTCTTGTTTTTTTCAAAAAAATAGAGTATATACGTACTACCTAGCAGTTAACTTATTTTAAAGGAGTGATTTTAATGATAAAAAAATATTTACCATTATCTTTTGCAGCAATTTTACTTTGTAGTTCTGTTACAACTTTTGCTGGTGAAACCAAAGTTTATCAAGGTTTAGGGCAAACATCAAACTTTAGAGTAGGTCCAGGTAAAGATAGTGAAGGACAACAGGTCTATAGCTTTAACTATGTTGATGCTGCTGTACTTTTTGACGCTGAAGGTAAAATTATAAATGCTGTTGTTGATGCCTTAGAAGTTAGTTCTCCAAATTATGATGGTGAAAGTATGCCACACTTTTCTGGTTGGCCTGGTGCTGAGGGATATAACTCCACTGATCATAAAACTAAAAAAGTGATTGGAAAAACTGAAAACACTCCTACTAATATCGCAAATGAAGTTGATAACTGGAAAACTAAAAGACAGCGTGGAGCTACTTATGGAATGAATCCTAAAAATGAGTGGGATGAACAGATGGATTTTTTCCAAGAGAAATTTAAAGGTAAGACAGTTAATGAATTAGAACTTATTTTCACAAAACTTTATTCAGATGTAAATGGTAGACCTCTAAAAGAAAATAGCAGAAATGAAAAGGATAAGGAAAAATATAACAGTTTAACCGAAGCTGAAAAAAAAGAGGTAGCTGATATTACTGCAGGTGCTACTATGAGTTTAAGAGATAGCCATGGAGATATTTTAGGTGCAATTAAAAAAGCCTATGAAAATCGTGTAGAGGTAACAATCCCAACTAAATAACCCCAAACCAAACTGAAACTTTTCACAAAGTTTCAGTTTTTATTTTATTGACATTAATTTTTTAGTGTGCTAAATTAAATATAAGAAGTATTTTTTAAACTTATTGTGTACACTATTTAATCACAATAAATCATTTTTAAGGAGATTTTAACATGAAAAAAATTGTCGTTGTTGGAAGTATAAATATGGATTTAGTCACAATCTGTGAGAGAGCGCCTCGTGGTGGTGAAACTCTTTTAGGTAAAAAATTCATGCAAATTCCAGGTGGAAAAGGGGCTAACCAAGCTGTTGCTATCGGTAAGATGAACACTCCTGTTTCTATGCTAGGTAAGATTGGTAAAGAGGGTATGGGAGATATTCTTTTAAACTCTATGAAAAAAGATGGAGTGGATGTTTCTAACATCGAATATTGTGATGAGGCTACTGGAATTGCTAAAATTATCGTAGAGGAAAATGGTCAAAATAGAATTATCGTTGTTCCTGGTGCTAATTATGATGTGGATGCCGCATATATTGATAGACATTTAGATAGTATAAAAAATTGTGATATACTTGTTACTCAATTGGAAATCCCTATGGATACAGTTAAATATTCATTAAAAAAAGCTAAAGAGTTAGGGAAAATAACTATTTTAAATCCCGCTCCTGCTAATAAATTAGATGAGGAGATTATCTCTAATGCTGACTACATAATTCCCAATGAAACTGAACTAGAGATTCTATCTGGAATCCCTGTCACTGATGAGAAAAGTGTTATAGAAGCAGCTAATATACTTTTAGATAAAGGGGTTAAAGGCTTAATTGTTACCCTAGGTAGTGTGGGGTCTATGTTCATAAGCAAAACTGAAAAAAAATCATTCCCTGCTTATAAAGTTAAAGCTGTGGATACAACTGCTGCTGGTGATAGCTTTATTGGTGGTTTTGTCAATGGTCTTGCTTCTGGTTTATCATTTGATGAAGCAATTGATAGAGGAACTAAAGTCGCTGCCATATCTGTTACTAGAGTTGGTGCTCAAACTTCAATTCCTACCCTTGAAGAGGTATTAAATTTTAAAGGAGAATAGATTATGAAAAAAGAAAAACTGTTAAATAGCGAACTTTCTTATGAAATAGCGAAAATCGGACACACATCTCACATTACAATTTGTGATGCTGGATTACCATTTCCAAAGGGAGTAAAAAGAATTGATTTAGCTATTGAGGCTGGATATCCTAGCTTTATTAAAACTTTAGATGCCATTCTTAGTGAGATGATGGTTGAAGAGATTGTTTTAGCTTCTGAGATTAAATCAATAAACCCTAAAGTTTACAACGAAATTTTAGAAACTTTTATTAAAAATGGAATGAATCCTAAAATTGTTGAGGTTCCTCATACAGAGTTTAAGGAGATTACAAAAGAGAGTGAGGCAATCGTTAGAACTGGTGAATGCACTCCATATGCAAATATTATTTTAAAGTCAGGAGTAGTTTTTTAAATGAAAAAAGAGATTGTTTTACAAATGAAAGATATATGTAAATCTTTCCCTGGAGTAAAGGCATTGGATGGAGCTTCTTTAAATGCCTATAAAGGTAGAGTGATGGCTTTAATGGGAGAAAATGGAGCTGGAAAATCAACTCTTATGAAAATAATGACTGGTATCTATACTAAAGATTCTGGAACAATTTTTTATCATGGAGAGGAAGTGACTTTTAAGGGAACCAAAGATTCTCAGGAAGCTGGTATCGCCATTATACACCAAGAGCTAAATTTAATTCAACACATGAGTATAACTGAAAATATTTTTCTAGGAAGAGAGATTACAAATAGTCTTGGTAAAATTGATTGGTCACTTATGCATAGAGAAGCTAGATCTATTTTAGACCTTTTAAATGTTGAGGATAGTGAAAAAACTTTAGTAAAGGATTTAACTATAGGTAAGATGCAGATGATAGAGATCGCTAAGGCTCTTTCTCAAAACGCTAAACTTATCGTTATGGATGAGCCCACTGATGCTTTAACAGACAAAGAAACTGAAAGTCTTTTTAAAGTTATCAGAGAGTTAACTTCTGAAGGAAAAAGCATCATCTATATCTCTCATAGATTAAAAGAGATACCAGCTATCTGTGATGATATAACCATTTTAAGAGATGGAAAATTCATATCTGAAGCAGAGGTTAAAGATATTGATGAGGACTATATTATTGAAAAAATGGTTGGAAGAACTTTAAGTGAGCAATTTCCCAATGTTATAGTAACTCCTGGAGAGGAAGTTCTAAAAGTTGAAAACCTTTGTGGAGAATATGTTGAAAATGCCTCTTTCTCTCTAAAAAAAGGGGAGATTTTGGGTGTGGCTGGACTGATGGGAGCTGGAAGAAGTGAACTAGCAAAAACTATCTATGGATATTATAAAAAATCTTCTGGAAAAATTTTTATAGATGGGAAAGAAACTACTATAACATCACCTGAATCTGGAGTTAATCATGGTATCGCCTATGTTTCTGAAGACAGAAAAGGGGACGGATTAGTTTTAGGGTTAAGTGTCAAAGAGAATATGACTCTTTCATCTTTAAAGTTTTTCTCAAATAGATTAGGTTTAAATAAAAGTGCTGAAAACAAATCGGTTGATGAGTATATTGAAAAATTTGGAGTAAAGACTCCTTCACCTAATCAAATTATTAAAAATTTAAGTGGTGGAAACCAACAAAAAGTAGCTATTGCAAAGGCTCTTTTAACTAATCCTAAAATTCTTATTTTAGATGAACCAACTAGAGGAGTAGACGTTGGAGCTAAAAAAGAGATTTATGATGTTATTAATGACCTAAAGAAAAAAGGTCTTAGTATCATTATGATCTCTTCTGAAATGCCTGAAGTAATGGGATTAAGTGACAGAATTATGGTTATCCATGAACATAAAATAAGTGGAACTCTTTCTAAGAATGAGTTTACTCAAGAAAAAATAATGAGATATGCAGTGGGAGTTGAATAAATAATGTTAAAAAAAATATATAACAATAAGCCTTTAATCGGTTTAATTGTTTTTTCTATAATCGTTTCTTTTTTAAATCCAAGATTTTTATCAGTTAATAATATTCTAAATGTTCTAAGACAAACATCTATAAACTCAGTGATAGCTATTGGTATGACTTTAGTTATTTTAACTGGTGGAATCGATTTGTCAGTTGGATCTATTTTGGCCTTAACTGGAGCTTTTGGAGCAAGTTTAATAGCCAGTGGTATAAATCCAATCTTAGCAATTATTATCGCCATTGTAATTGGAGCTATCTTTGGTATTTTTAATGGTTTACTTATATCATATGCCAAACTTCAGCCATTTATAGTTACTCTGGTTACTATGACTCTTTTAAGAGGAGCAACTCTAGTTTTCACAGATGGTAAACCTATCCCTGTTAGAGATGGAGGAGACTTTTTCGACAATATAGGAGGTGGATATCTTTTTGATATTCCAATCCCTATCTATATAATGATTGCTCTTTTTATTGCAGGATACTATATCTTAACTAATTTAAAGTTTGGTAGATATATCTATGCCATTGGTGGAAATGAGGAAGCTACTAAGCTTTCAGGAGTAAATACATCTAAATATAAAACTTTAGTATATGGAGTTTGTGGAGCTCTATCAGCATTAGCTGGAGTTATTGTTACATCAAGACTTGGTTCAGCTCAACCAACTGCTGGTTCTGGATATGAGCTTGATGCTATCGCTGCTGTTGTTTTAGGAGGAACATCATTAGCTGGTGGAGTTGGTACTATTGCAGGAACTGCTCTTGGAGCTATTATTATCGGTGTTCTTGGAAACGCTTTAAATCTTTTAAATGTATCATCTTATTATCAGATGATGGTAAAGGCTTTAGTTATTCTTGTCGCTGTTTTAATAGATAAAAAATCTTCAAAATAAATTTAATGGGTGGTGTAGTATGAAAAATAAATTAAGATTTTTAGGATTGATGATTCTCGCTTTAGGTATGGGAACTATGGCAGAAGCTGCTAAAATTGGGTTGGTAGTTTCTACACAGGATAACCCTTTCTTTGTTACTTTAAAAGAGGGAGCTGTTTCCAAAGCAGAAGATATGGGACATGAAATTGTTGTTTTAGACTCTCAAAATGACCCTTCTAAAGAGTTAGGAAATGTGGAGGATTTACTTATTAAAGGAGTGGATGTTCTTTTAATAAATCCAACTGATTCTGATGCTGTTGTATCTGCTGTTAAAGCTGCCAATCGTAATAAGGTTCCTGTTGTAACTTTAGATAGAGCCTCTAATGGAGGTAAGGTAGTTACTCATATTGCCTCTGATAACGTAGCCGGTGGAGAGATGGCTGGAAACTTTATCATAGAAAATTTAAATGGAAAAAATAATAAAGTTGTTGAATTGGAGGGAATTCCTGGAACAACAGCTGCTCGTGATAGAGGTGAAGGATTTAATAAGGCTGCTCAAAATAAGCTGGATATTGTTGCAAAACAAGCCGCTGACTTTGATAGAACTAAAGGACTTAATGTTATGGAAAATATTTTACAAGCACAAGCTGAAGTTAATGCCGTTTTCGCTCACAATGATGAGATGGCTCTTGGAGCTCTAAAAGCTATTGAAGCATCTGGAAGAAATGATATTATAGTTGTTGGTTTTGATGCCACTGAAGATGCTGTTAAAGCTGTTAAAGAGGGTAAACTTGCTGCAACTGTCGCTCAAAAACCAGCTGAAATTGGTTCTAAGGGAATAGAAGCTGCTGATAAAATTGTAAAAAAAGAGGCTGTTCCTCAATTTATTCCTGTTGAACTAGAACTTATAACACAATAATTTTTTAAATATCTTTAGCATTAAAGAAATATATAAAGAGGCTGTTCAAAAACGAACAGCCTTTTCTATATTCTAGGTAATATTAGTATCAGTTTTTCTAGAATCTAGCATTAATTTTGTTGCTGTATATGATACTACTACAATAACTAACCATCCTAATACATTCAAAGGCAGTGCTTTTACTATATACGCTGCTATAATTACTCCCACAATTCCTGTCAATGTTATGATTAATGTAGCTCTTCTATTATAAGAATCTTCTTTTATAAATCTGATGCTTGCTGCTGGCATTAAAAACGCACATGATCCCATCATAATTGGAAATGCAACTATTGGACTCAATCCCAAAGAGTATACCAGCGCCATACATGGCGCATACAATCCAATTCCTAACGTCATCAAAGCTCCCAATATAAAGTTTCCTACTATAGCAATTAAAAGCTTAACTCCTGTAAGTCTAGTTGCTTCTCCTCCTGTTGGCATTATCCCTAACTTTCCAGCTATCATAATTACAACCACCGCAAATAATGCTATTGCCATCCATCTTTGGATTTTTTTTTCACTCATTTTAGAAACTATTCCCGCTCCAAAAACTGCTCCCACTACTGCTGAAAAAATCATTGAAACAAGGGTTATTGAACCAACTTTTACTTCTTTAATAAATATAAGAGCCTCCACTACAACTGGAATGCACATTGCTGTATTAAGTGTTCCTGGAATCACTCTATCATTTACTAATTTAAACTGTCTAAAGATAACAGTCATTGGAGCAAAACCTCCTATTCCCAGAGTATCAAAAAAATTTATAATTAATCCTGTTAAAGAAAATACAACTACTCCTCCCTCTTTTTCTACCTCACCATTTAAGTAGGAATTTCTATAATCCTGTACAAAGAAAAATAAAAATATAAGCCCTGCTATTACCAAAATTACTAAAAGAACATTGGCTAAATTCAATCCGCTCACCCCCACCATTTTTTATTTGAGAGAAAATCCATATTTAAGAGGATCTTCTATATCTATTAGCAAATGATTTACCCCCGTAATGTATGCACTTGCTGTAATTTCTGGAATTATATAAGTGATTCCAGCTTTTTCAAAAGTTTCTAAAATTTTTCCTTTAAACTGAGTTCCTATTATGCTCTCATATACAAAAACTTCTCCTATTCCTAATTCTCCTTTTGCATAAAGAGTGGCCATTTTAGCTGATGTCCCTGTTCCACAAGGAGATCTGTCTAATTGCCCTGCTCCAAATACAACAACATTCTGAAGAGTTGAAGTTGGATTTTTAGGAGCTCCATAAATCTCTACAAGATCTATTGTCTTAATATGCTTTAATTCTGGATGCTCTACTTTTACTTGCTCATTCACAGCTCTAAGAATTGCCATTCCTATTTTATTAATCTCATTTGCATTAGCTGGACAAATCTCTATTTGAAGGTCTTTACTCTCTACAATGGCAAAAAAACTTCCACCAAATGCCACATCTAATTTTAATTTTTTTCCAAATTCTGGCACATCCACTAAAATATCTTTTTTATAAAGAAACGATGGAACATTTTTAAAACTTACCTCTTTTGCCTTTCCACCTTCCACAAGCACTTCTCCTTTTACCAATCCTGCTGGAGTTTCTAATATAATCTTAGTTATTGGTTCAGTTATTTTTTCAACTAATCCCATCTCAACTGCTATTGTCATGGCTCCAATAGTTCCATGTCCACACATATTCAAATATCCTCCTCCATCCATAAATACAATTCCAAAATCAGCCTCTGGATTTATTGGAGGTACAATAACAGATCCAAACATATCGTTATGTCCTCTAGGTTCATGCATTATTGCTGTTCTAATATAGTCAAAATTTTCAATAAGATACTCTTTTTTTTCTTGCATTGAATTTCCACGTATATATGGAAAACCACTGATAACAACTCTTGTTGCTTCTCCCATAGTATGAGAATCTACCGCAATAATCTCCTTAGAAATTTTCATTTTTATCTCTCCTCATTTTTAATTTCAAAAGTGCACTAGCTTTTTTAGCATCTACTATTGAAACACTATTCTCTCCAACAACCTCTGTTTCTATCCCTTCAATACTTTTATTTATATCCACAATGGTATTCATATATTTATTTTTTACAACAAATTTTCCTTGTGTCCCTATAAAACTTACTCCTACAACACAAACTCCTCTATTTCCTAACTCTCTTATAGTGTTTTCAAAATCTACATGACTATTCCCCCAACCATCAAGAGAAAAAATAACCCCTTCAACTCTCATACTTTTTATTAAAACTGCTGCCCTTTTCCCTACAAAATACTTCTCACTATTGGACTGAGGTGTTCCTACAACTACAACTCCTAAGAGATTAAACTCTTTATCTTCTGCTAATATTTTTAAAAGTGGATCCCTAAAATGATGAAGCGTTGTTTCTTTTGTAGATGGTCCAACTCCCATTTCTCTCCCTCCTATACCTCTTTTTATCCAAATATTAATGCATAGCTCTTATGGCTCCATCTCTATATTCATTTTTACTTATAAAAATAGGCATATTCATAAAATCAATTATTGAATATCCTCCGCGAAATCCACTAGGTTCCTCTGAAAATAATCTTGTATCATACATAGCCCCTTGTCCAGCTACCTGTTTTAAAATAATAATTTTCTTTCCACTAAAATTAGGTATATCTATATAGTCATGCCTTTCATTTGCGTCTTTTCCATTTTTTACTCTAAGCACTTCCCTTATTTCATCCATATAAATGTCACATATCTCATGGCAACAATCTATACATGCTCTTTCTACATAAGCATTTTTAAAAACTTCTATATCAATATGTATTATCCAATCATCTATTTCAGGGGTTCCCACTCTTCCATATTTAACTACATCTCTCAAAATTCCATTTGATTTTCCAAACTCACATATTTGATTTCCATTTTCATCTGCTCCTGTGAGCATAACCACAACTCCTGTTAATGTATGAGTAATTCCTGTACCTATTTCACCCAAGACTTTTGTGGATATAGGTATAAAATCCATAATAGAATTTATTTGAAGATCTTTTTTTTCAGGTTTAACTATATTTATGCTTATGTCCTTTATATATGTATTAAATTTTTTTGAAAAAATCAGAATTCTTTTTAATTCACTTTCTCCTTTTATATTTAGTTTTTTATTACTTATCTCTATATTTTCATTAAACTCAACATCTCTTATATCAAAACTTTTTATAACTAATTTATTAAGATCCAAATTTCACCTCCAATTTATATTTTCACGAGAAATTTTCTTAAACCTTAGCTTTATACTCATAAGGTAAAGGTACTATTTTACCTGGTGTTTCTATTTTAATTAATTCTAATAACGTATCTTTTAATATATTTGTTTGCATCTCTATGTTATTAGGTTCTCCCGCATTTGCCCCCATAGGAACCAATGGAGCAACTGCTCTTGGTGTCCCTGTTTGTCTTACCACTGGAGGTAATGCTGCTATAATTATTGTAGGAATCCCCGATTCCTCAATCGCTCTTTGCACCAATACGGCTGAGCGATGACAAGTTCCTCAACCAGCGGTTAAAATCACCGCATCTACATTTTCATCTTTAAATATTTTTGCAATTTCTGGACCAGTCTCATTTTTAAATTTATCTTGATTTCCTCCTCCACCCATAAATCCAATATGAGTTTCAGCAGTCTCTTTAAAGAGCCCAGTTTTTTGTAATTCTCTAAGTCTTGCAATTGGAAACATACAGTTAATATCCTTGTTTACATCAGCATTGTCATATCCACCATGAGATACCATCAAGTCATTACTTAAGGCATTCCCTGGAATTAACCTGAAACTAAAGTCTCCTGCAAAATTAAATCTTTCATCACTTTTTAAATGAACTCCAGCTGCTGTTGCTAAGCCTACCTTCATATCTTTAAGCTCTTTCGTAACTGGAGTAAAAATTGAGTTAGGAGTAATCGGTACAAATATTTCTGATTGCATATTTTTTACTATTTTCATCTTCAATCTTCTCCCTTATACTTTTTTAACTTCAGGTGAAATCATCTCTAAAAAACTCATTTTAAAAACAACTTTTTGTCCAACCTCTAAAGGATAATCTGTTATAATCATTCTTTTGGGAATCTCTATATGTCCTAATCTTCCTTTAAAGTCAACTCCTATCCCCCCTCCTTGAACTTTTACTATAACTCCATGCATTTCAATAATTTTATCTCCATATTTCATCCTAATTTCACCCTTTCTTCATATCTGTAGTCAGATTATATCTGCTCTTTCTATACTTACTTTTAGAGAGTTCTCAATAACTTCAATATTATTTTCCTTTACATTTGAATTCCATTTTCTTTCTGCTTCAGATATCTCATCATTTGCCATAATTGCTTTTAACATTTCTAAAGCCCTTATAGCATCCTCATGGCAAAGAGTGTTACATGCTAAAATCTCATTTTCAATTCCCTCCGCACTCTTGTTATTATCTATCATATTATTCATATATTTATTTCCAACAACTAAAGCTCCCTGAACACCTGAAAATGTCATTCCAACAACAGGTATTCCTCTCATTCCTATTTGTTCCATATGATTTGCAAAATCGATATGATTATTTCCAAATCCTTCTGTAGTTACAATTGCCCCTTCTACATCAAGACTTTCTACTATTGCTCCAAGTCTTTCTGAAACATAAAATTTTTCACTATTTACTTGAGGGCTTCCTATAAAAATAACTCCACATAAATCTAGCTCTTCATCATTCATAGTATCTATTACAAGTGGTTCTCTAAAATAGTGTCTAGAACACTCCTTACTTGCTGGTCCTATACAAGTAAGTGCATGAATTCCTCCATCTAATACCTCTAATGGTGAAAGCATTATTGGTATATTTCCTAAATCAACATTTGGTTTCCCACCAAGAACTCCAACTGGTTCGATAGGTAATATGAGATTATCATGCATTGCTCCTTGTCCCATTATTTCTTTTACAATTACTATTTTTTTCTTGTCTGGTCTACGACACTGTACTAGTTCCTCTTTTTTTATAGATAGAGAATCCTCAATTTTCTTAAGTGCTTCTCTAATCTCTTGAGTTATAAAGTCTGTCACTGTATGTGCTGCAAATGGACCTGGTCTTTCCATATTTGTTCCAGCTTTAATGGTTACCTGTACTTTTATTATTATCTCTCCTTTATCTGGTGCTCCTGGTCTTCCCCACGCTATATTCTCTTCTAAAATACCTTCTGACGATCCAAACTCTCCAATTTGAACTCCTTTTTCATCAGTTCCAGTTATCATAATAACAACTCCATCTAAAACTCTAGTTATTCCCATTCCTAATTTAGAATCTCCCTCTTTTGTTGCAATAGGTTGAACATCCATTATAGTGTCACTGTATGTTTTATATTTATCCATTGTTATAATATCTATTTCTAAGTCAGTTGCAATGTGATCTTTTGAAATTGCATCTTTTTTAATATCTTTCCTAATATATAAAGTTTCTCCAATTATTTCAGTTCTAGGACCAAACTCGACTTTCTCAATTTTAAAATATTTTCTAATTAAAGTTCTCTTATTTTTAGTATTTTGTATTAGTTTTTTTCCTACATTTGTATCTTTAACATCTATTTTATTATCTGGTATTTGATTTATTTCTATTGGAAATTTTGTAATACTAGAAGTAAGGGGGAGTTCAATATCAATATTTTTCCCCTCTCCTATTCTAATTTTCAATATTCCATCACTAAATGTTGAATAATTATTTTTCATAACCACATTTTCTATCTTTTCAATTTTTTCACCAAAATCTTCCTCTAATATCCCAGTAAGTGCAGGGATATCTTTTAATATTTTTTTTCCCAAAGCATCTTTTATTTTAACCACCTTATTTAAATCAATAATAAGAGAATCTTGAAGTTTATATAGATTTTTAGCTGATTCAAAATCCTCTATTTTTAAAATCTCGCCGGATTTTTTACCTATTTTCAAAACCGCAAACTCATTTTCATTTACTTCCATATCAGTAACCGAATCTACTCCTGATATAACTGTTTTCAAAATATCAGATGTTATAGGTACCAATGAATCTATTGTTTTTAATAGTATTCCACCCAAAACATCTTTTATTTTAAGACAATTATCTGGTATACTCAGTAATCCCGACTCTTCTAAATCAGGAAAAATTGCAGGATCTTCTAAATTAGAAGGTTCCATCATTGTTCCAACCTCAGTCCTACAGCAACTAACTGCTGGTTTTTCAAGTACTTCTTGAATATAATCCTTAGACATTGACATTTTAATCCTCCTTAATACTTAATGTTTTACTATAATCTTCTTGTTAATGGATAATCGATAGTTCTGAAAATATGATCAGTAGCGTGATACACTCCTAATCCCAACTTCGGTGCACAACACATAACTGTATTTGAGCAATCCATACAATTGGAAATTAAAACTCTTTTTACGTTCTCTCTTTTTAAGAAAAGAATTCTTTCAACCTGTCCTGGACATACACCAGGAGTCATACATTTTCCGTTATTTGCTATATTTTTGCAAAATGCTACAGCTTTTACTGTGGATCCCATTTTTAAAGCTATCTCTCTAAGCCTTTCCTCATTTGCACCACATGCACATATAAGTAACCCAATTGGACCTTCATAAATTGGAAGAGGAATTGTAAATATAAGTCCTCCTGTTGTTTTTGTAATTACAGCGGTTTCTAAATTTTTAGATACTCCTATATATGGTCCTCCCATTATAAATTCTCCCACTGGGTATTTAATCTCATACTCTTTAATAAGCTCTTTTACTGAAGTTCCTATTGGAACATTAAAATATACATTCTCTTTATCTTTATTTTTAAAATCGCCTATTATAGTGACATCCTTGTCAATAACTGGTTTTCTATACTCTACGGCTCTAGTCAAATTAGCCAGAGTTTCTGTATTTAATACAATACTATTTAATGTAATTGGTCTATCGTTTGGGGAAATCCACTCCCCAAATATTGCATGAATTAAAGCTCTTTCCTCCCCCATAGGATAAATATCTTTAACTAGAACAACCTGTATATCTGTGTATTCCAAAGATTTAATCGCAGCATTTATCGCTTTAATTGCAGTACTATTTTTTTCTTTTATTCCTATATATGCCTTTTTTGCCATTGTTGAATCCATTGCGTATTTTATCCCTTTTATTACTAGTTCGGGTTCATTTTTTAAAAGCTCCACATTATGTTTCAAACCCGGTTCACACTCAACACAGTTAGCAATTATATTCCCATTTGGAATTAATGTTTTTAATTTCAAATAAGTTGGAAATCCAGCTCCTCCAGCCCCAACTATTCCGGCTTCTTTAGCATACTCTGCAATCGAAGAACATCTCTTTATTTTTTTAAAATCTTCAGTTTGGCATATGTCTCCATCAATACTTATTTCCTCATCATTTATTTCTAAAACTCTTCCCTTTACGCTACTATGAATTTTTAAATCTAAATCCATTGATTCAGCTATAAGCTCCCCCCTTACAATATCATCTCCTATTGAAACAATTGCATAACAGGATTTCTCCGTATGTATTTTTAAATAAAATTTATAAATAGCCATTTCTCCTCCTTAAACGATTACATAATTTTTGGAAAAAATTTATAAATAGTTAAGTATG
>Charlie_p2__coassemble_2042_pt1 | contig 13448 bp, 11 predicted proteins | sample Charlie_p2__metabat2_low_PE_014 | metagenome-assembled genome bin Charlie_p2
GATCATCAAAGGTACAAAAATTTTCTCTCTTTTTTATATCCTCAAAATCTTGTAAAAATATTTTTATTTTGAATTTAGATTTTTTATCTAAAGTTTTAAAAATTGATTTATTAAAAAATATCTCTTTTGAAGACAGGAGCAATCTTTCTATGAAGTTTTCAGAAAATAAATCAGAGATATCTCTATAGTAATTGGATTTTTTAGCTAAAATAATGGCTTCTTCAGGTGTTAAAACTTTAAAAAATCTATTTTGTCCATATTTTTTTAGAGATTTATACGCTAAAGAGTGAAAAGTTTCAATATTTATATTTGAGTTGGATAAAAATGTTGAAACTCTATTTCTGATTTCAATTGTGGCCTTTCTAGTAAAAGTTAAAATTAAAATATTTTGAGATGGTATTTGTAACTCAAGTAGTAAGATTGTTCTATAAATAATGACTCTAGTTTTACCAGAACCAGCTCCTGCAATAATTAAAAAAAATCCATTCAAATTTTTTACGGCTATTAATTGCTCAAAATTCAAGTTATTATTCAAGAGATTTTTAAAATTTTCAGAGAGATTCAGATTTTTTAAAGATATATTTTTTAAATGATTCTCTTTCATTGAACTAATCCTCCTTCCTAGAAAAATAAGGTTTAATAAACTATACCTCAACCGAAAGAAAAAATCTAATAAAAGTGATAGAAATTTGAATAATGGGTCTAAAAATAAAAAATGGTTAAAAATTGATGGTTAAAAATTTCAAAAATAGGCGAAAAAAAATTTCTAAAAACACTAAGACACAAGTATACTAGCATTATAAAATAAAAATTCACATAGGAGTGATGTTTATGACACTAATAAATACAATAGAAAAAGTAAGATTAGCACAAAAAGAATATTCAAAGTTTACTCAAGAGCAAGTGGATGAGATTTTTAGAGAAGCTTCACTAGCTGCAAATAATGCTAGAATAAAACTAGCTAAAATGGCAGTGGAAGAGACTGGAATGGGAATTGTTGAAGATAAAGTTATAAAAAATCACTTTGCTTCAGAATATATATACAACTCATATAAAGATACAAAAACTTGTGGAACTATAGAGATTGATACAGCTTATGGTGTTGAAAAAATAGCAGAACCAATTGGAGTTATCGCTGGAATTGTTCCAACAACTAACCCAACATCAACAGCTATATTTAAAGCATTATTAGCTTTAAAAACTAGAAACGGAATTATTTTTTCTCCACACCCAAGAGCAAAAAATGCAACAATAGAAGCGGCTAAAATAGTTTTAGAAGCAGCAGTTAAAGCTGGAGCTCCAAAGGATATAATCGGATGGATAGCTGAACCATCGGTTCAAGCATCTAATGATCTTATGAAAATGGCAGACTTAATATTAGCAACTGGAGGACCAGGAATGGTTAAAGCTGCTTACTCATCTGGAACACCTGCAATTGGAGTTGGAGCTGGAAATACACCAGTAATTATAGATGAAACAGCACACATTAAAATGGCAGTAAACTCAATTTTACTATCAAAAACTTTTGATAACGGAGTTATCTGTGCTTCTGAGCAAGCAGTAATAATTCCAGCTTCAATCTATGATAAAGTAAAAGAGGAGTTCATAGCAAGAAACGCTTACATTTTAAAAGGTGAAGAAGTAGATAAAGTAAGAAAGACAATAGTTATAGATGGACACTTAAATGGAGATATCGTAGGGCAATCAGCTTATAAAATAGCTCAAATGGCTGGAGTAACTGTTCCTGAAAACACAAAAGTTATCATTGGAGAGGTTGAATCAGTTGAGTTAGAAGAGCCATTCTCACATGAAAAGTTATCACCAGTATTAGCTATGTATAAGGCTAAGAGTTTTGAGGACGCTCTAAAGAAAGCGGATAGATTAATAGAGCTTGGTGGAATGGGACATACATCAGTTTTATATGCAGATGAATTAGTTGCAAAAGATAAGATTGATCTATTTGGAAAAACAATGAAAACAGGAAGAACATTAATCAATATGCCTGCAGCTCAAGGAGCAATAGGAGATGTATTTAACTTCAAATTAGCACCATCATTAACACTTGGATGTGGATCATGGGGAGGAAATGCTGTTTCTGAAAACGTTGGAGTTAAGCATTTAATAAACATAAAAATAGTTGCTAAAAGGAGAGAAAATATGCTATGGTTTAGAATTCCTGAAAGAGTATACTTCAAATTCGGATCTCTTCCAGTGGCTTTAGAAGAGTTAAAAGGAAAGAAGAAAGCTGTAATCGTAACAGACCAACAACTGGCTTCTTTAGGATATACAGATCACATAACAACAGTTTTAGAAAGTATCGGAGTAGATTTTAGAGTATTCTCAGATGTACAAGCAGACCCAACTCTAAGTGTAGTTGAAAAAGGTGCAGAGTTAATGAGAAGTTATAATCCAGATGTAATCATAGCTCTAGGTGGAGGTTCAGCAATGGACGCTGCTAAAATTATGTGGGTTATGTATGAGCATCCAAAAGTAAACTTTAAAGATTTAGCTATGACATTTATGGATATCAGAAAAAGAATAGTTAAATTCCCTAAAATGGGAGAGAAAGCTGAGTTCTGGGCAGTTGCAACTTCAGCAGGAACAGGATCAGAGGTAACTCCATTCGCAGTTATAACTGACGATACAACAGGAGTAAAATATCCATTAGCTGACTATGAGATTACACCAAATGTAGCAGTTGTAGATCCTCAATTAATGTTATCAATGCCAGCTGGATTAACAGCAGCATCAGGTATAGACGTAGTAACACATGCTATTGAAGCATATGTGTCAATAATGGCATCAGAGTTCACAAATCCATTAGCATTAGAAGCTACTAGATTAACATTTAAATATCTTCCTGAATCAGTAAAAGGAGGAGCATTAGCAGTAAAAGCTAAAGAAAAAATGGCAAATGCATCATGTATGGCTGGAATGGCATTCTCTAACGCATTCTTAGGAATATGTCACTCAATGGCTCATAAATTAGGAGCAGCATTCCACTTACCACATGGAGTAGCTAACGCATTATTACTTGATGAAGTAATTAGATTCAACGCAACAGACAGACCATTTAAAATGGCAGGATTTGCACAATATAAATATCCACATGCAAAAGAGTGTTACGCAAAATTAGCTGATTATTTAGGATTCACAAAAGGAAATGAAACGCCTGAAGAGAAAGCTAAGATATTAAGAAAGAAAATTTCTGAATTAAAAACTGAAATTGGAATAAAAGCAACAATAGCTGACTATGGAATTTCTGAGCAGGAGTTTTTATCTAAGTTAGATCAAATGGTAGAGGATGCTTTTGATGATCAATGTACAGGAGCAAACCCAAGATATCCATTAATGAGCGATTTAAGAGAGATGTACTTAAGAGCTTACTATGGACCAGAGAAATACTTAGCTATGCAAAAAAAGAGCGAAGAAAAAACTGAAAAGAAAGCAAAATAAAATTAGCCACCTTAATTAAATTTAGTCGTATAGAAAATAAAACCTCCTAAGTAACTAGGAGGTTTTATTTATAACTATTTAATTTTTGTCCAAATTTGCTTAGAACCAATAAGTCCAGACTTATCTAAACTTCCTTTTACAATAAGGGTATTTGGGTCTTTAAATGAGATGGAACAATAGTAAGTTTTACCATTTTCTGGGTTGTAGATAAAGCCATTTTCAAACCTATTTTTTTCAGGGTTGTATGTGAAATCGCTAACAAAATTTATACCAACAAGAGGTCTTGTTTTTAAATTTTTATCAGGGTTAGCTAAATCTAGTTTTGTTTTTCCCTCTAGTTTATGACCTTTCTCATAAGTAGGGATAGTTAACTGATTAATCTTTCCAAAGTATCTATCATTTGTCTTGTAGAATTCCACTATGATTTGGTTTCCATTTTTTGCTTTCTCAGTTATCCACTTACCTTGAATATCCTCTTCTTTTGCGAAAGTCAGAGTAGTGAAAATTAAAGTAAGCAATAAAAAAATTTTTTTCATACCACATCCTCCAATAAAATTTATTTTAGATATTATAACAGGTGTAATAAAATAAATCAATACCGAAAAAAAGAACAAAAATAAAAATATTTTTTCTTTTTTTGGTAATATTAAAAAAATTTATTTTTTAAATAGTTTTGATTCATTAAATAAATTTGATTTGTACAAGATAAAAGGTTATATTTTATTAACAATATTAAATTATTGAAAAATAAAAAAATTAGGAATGTGGGGGGAAAGAGAATGAAAAAAAAGATACTTTTATTGAGTGCATTAACAATTTTCTTAGGATTGAATTTAGAGGCACAAGCTAGTAAGGACACCTTAATTGTGGCTCAAGGGGCAGATGCTAAAATTTTAGATCCACATGCGACAAATGACCAACCATCTTCTAGAGTAGCTGGACAAATCTACGACTCTCTAGTTAAACAAGATGCCAATATGAATATAGTCCCAGGTTTAGCTGAAAGCTGGACTCAAATTGATGATACAACAACAGAGTTTAAGTTAAGAAAAGGAGTAAAATTCCATAATGGAGAGCCATTAACAGCAGATGATGTAAAATTTACTTTAGATAGAATGAAAGCTTCTCCACAAGTATCACATATAATTGCAGCTGTAGAGTCTGTTGAAGTTGTGGATGACTCAACAGTTAGAATAAAGACTAATAAGCCTTTTGGAGCGTTATTAAGTCACTTATCACACACAGCGGCTTCAATATTAAATAGAGAAGCTGTTGAAAAAGGTGGAGATGCTTATGGACAAAATCCAGTTGGAACAGGTCCATATAAATTTGTGAGTTGGCAAGCTGGAGATAGAATATCACTTCAGGCAAACCCAGATTACTACATGGGTAAAGCTCCAACGGAGAAGGTTATCTTTAGAAGCATTGTAGAGGGAACAAATAGAACAATAGGATTAGAAACTGGAGAGGTTGATATAGCTTATGACTTAGAACCAGTGGATAAAGAGATGGTAAAATCTTTACCAACATTGGATTATGTTGAGGAACCATCTCTATCGATGGCTTACATAGGATTTAACGTAAATAAAGAAGCATTAAAGGATAAAAAAGTTAGACAGGCAATCTCATATGCGTTAAACGTTCAAGATATAATAGATGTTGCTTATCAAGGATCAGGGGAGAAAGCGAATTCACCTATAGGTCCAAAAGTATTTGGTTATAACCCAAATGCAAAATCATATGAGTATAATCCTGAAAAAGCAAAACAACTTTTAAAAGAGGCTGGATATGAAAAAGGCTTAAAATTAAAGCTATGGACAAATGATAATCCAACTAGAAGAGATATAGCTGTTATCGCCCAAGACCAATTAAAACAGGTTGGAATAGATGTAACAATTGAAACTCTTGAGTGGGGAGCATATTTAGATGGAACTGCTAGAGGGGAACACGATATGTTTATCCTAGGTTGGGTATCTGTAACAGGAGATGCTGACTATGGATTAGAGCCACTATTTAACTCAGCAAATAAGGGTGGAGCTGGAAATAGATCATTCTATTCAAATCCAAAAGTTGATGAACTGTTAACAAAAGCGAAAAATTCAACGAATCCTGAGGAAAGAAAAGCTTACTACTATGAAGTACAAGAGATAATCCAAGAGGATGCTCCAATATTTACAATAGCTTATACAACTCAAAATATAGGAAAACAAAAAACAGTGGAAGGATTTAAAATGCATCCAGCTGGACACCACAAAATTTATGGAACTTATAAGACAAAATAAAAATATTTAATCTTAGAAAGGAAACCTAAATGGTTTCCTTTCTAGCATAAAGCAAATAAAGGGGGCTACACAATGTACAAATATATAATCAAAAGAATACTATTGTTAATACCTGTACTATTAGGGGTTTCATTTTTAGTATTTACAATAATGTCATTTACACCTGGAGATCCAGCTCAACTTATATTAGGGGAAAGTGCACCCAAAGAGGCTGTGGCACAATTAAGATTGGAGATGGGACTAAACGATCCCTTTATAGTTCAGTATTTAAGATTTGTAAAAAATGCAGTAGTTGGAAACTTTGGGCAATCTTATACAACAGGAAGAGAGGTATTTGGAGAGATATTTTCAAGATTTCCTAATACATTAATATTAGCGGTTTTAGGAATAATTATAGCTGTTTGCATAGGTATCCCTCTGGGAATAATCTCTGCAACAAGACAGTATACACTAATTGACAGTGTGAGTATGATAGGAGCCTTATTAGGGGTGTCAATGCCAGTTTTCTGGTTAGGATTAATGCTTATATTAACATTTTCAGTTAATTTAAGATGGTTACCTTCTGGAGGATTTGACGGATTAAAAAGTTTGATTTTACCATCATTGACTTTAGGGGTAGGATCAGCAGCCATAATTACTCGTATGACTCGTTCTTCAATGTTGGAAGTTATAAGACAAGATTATATAAGAACAGCAAGAGCCAAAGGTGTTGCAGAAAAAGTAGTTATAAATAAACACGCTTTAAAAAATGCACTAATTCCAGTTATAACAGTAGTTGGACTACAATTTGGAGGACTTTTAGGGGGAGCTGTATTGACAGAATCAGTTTATTCATGGCCTGGTGTAGGAAGAATGATGGTAGATGCTATCAGACAAAAAGATACGCCTACAGTTTTAGCATCGGTAATTTTCTTGGCAGTTACATTTAGTGTGGTAAACTTAGCGGTGGACATATTATATGCTTATGTAGATCCAAGAATAAAATCGCAATACAAATAGAGGGGTGAATAAAGTGGCTACTACAAAGAATGAAAATGTTGGGAAAAAAAGAAGCCAATGGGCAGAGTTATGGAAAAATTTAAAAAGAAATAAAATGGCCCTATTTGGATTAGTTATATTAGTAATTATAGTTTTATTAGCAGTATTTGCAGATCAAATTGCAAATTATGATCAAGTGGTAATTAAGCAAAATTTGAGAATGAGATTGAAACCACCATCAGCACAACACTGGTTAGGAACAGATGAGTTTGGAAGAGATATCTTTGCTAGACTTGTTCATGGAGCTAGAGTATCTTTAAAAGTTGGTATACTAGCTGTTGGTATAGCAATAGTAATCGGAGGGTTCTTAGGAGCTATAGCAGGTTATTATGGTGGAAAATTAGATAATATAATAATGAGAGTTATGGATATATTTTTAGCGGTACCTAGTATATTATTAGCAATTGCAATAGTATCAGCATTGGGACCAAATCTTTTAAATTTAATGATTGCTGTAAGTATATCATCAGTGCCAAGATATGCTAGAATAGTTAGAGCATCTGTTCTATCTATCAGAGATCAGGAGTTTATAGAAGCAGCAAGAGCAATAGGTGCAAGTGATGCAAGAATAATTTTTAGACACATTATTCCAAACTCATTGGCCCCAGTAATTGTTCAGGGAACTCTAGGAGTTGCAAATGCGATACTATCAACAGCGGGATTGAGCTTTATTGGACTTGGAATACAACCACCAGCTCCTGAATGGGGATCGATGTTATCTGGAGGAAGACAATATCTGAGATACGCATGGTGGGTAACAACATTTCCAGGAGTATCAATAATGATAACGATACTATCTTTAAATCTTTTAGGGGATGGATTAAGAGATGCATTAGATCCAAGATTAAAACAATAATTACAGTGGGGAGATAGACGTAAATGGAAAAACTATTAACTATAAAAAATTTATCTATAAACTATGAAACAAATGAAGAGAAAGTTTTAGCTGTTACAGATTTAGAGGTTGAGTTAGCAGAGGGAGAAACTTTAGGATTAGTTGGAGAGACTGGAGCTGGAAAAACAACTACAGCTCTAGGTATAATGAGATTAGTTCCAAACCCACCAGGGAAGATTTTATCTGGAGAGATCACTTTTCAAGGAAGAAATCTATTGACAATTTCAGAGGAGGATATGAGAGCTATTAGAGGAAGACAGATAAGTATGATCTTCCAAGATCCGATGACATCATTGAATCCTGTATTGACAGTTGGAGACCAGATAGCGGAAGTTATCCAAATACACGAGAAGTTATCCACAAAGGATGCTATGGAAAAGGCCAGTGAGATGCTTGAATTAGTTGGTATTCCAGGGAATAGACTAAATGATTATCCGCACCAATTCTCAGGTGGAATGAAGCAAAGGGTTGTAATAGCAATCGCTTTAGCATGTAATCCAAAGCTTTTAATAGCAGATGAGCCAACAACTGCTTTAGATGTTACAATACAAGCTCAGGTATTAGATTTAATGAACGATTTAAAAGAAAAGCTAAAAACATCTATGATATTGATAACTCATGATTTAGGTGTAGTTGCTCAAGTTTGCGATAAAGTAGCTATTATGTATGCTGGAGAGATTGTAGAATCTGGAACGCTATATGATATATTTGAAAAACCAAAACATCCATATACGCATGGACTATTTGATTCAATACCAAGTTTAGATGAGGAAGTAACTAGATTAAAACCGATAAAAGGGTTGATGCCTGATCCAACAAATTTACCATCAGGGTGCAGATTCCATCCTAGATGTCCATATGCTCAAGAAAAATGTTCAAGTCAAAGTCCTAGAACAACAGATGAGAATGGACATAAAGTAAAGTGTTTAGCTTATGAGGGAATAATCAATGTACCAGAGCTACAAGGGGGAAGAAATGGCAGATAAAATATTAGAGGTTAAAAATTTAAAGAAATATTTTAATACTCCAAAAGGGCTTTTACATGCAGTGGATGGAGTTACATTTTCCATAGAAAGAGGAAAAACTTTAGGTGTGGTTGGAGAATCTGGATGCGGAAAATCAACTACTGGAAGGGTTGTATTAAGACTTCTTGAAGCAACTGATGGAGAGATTCTTTTTGAAGGGAAAAATATAAGAGAGTATGGAAAATCTGAGATGGTTAAATTAAGAGAGGAGATGCAAATAATTTTCCAAGACCCATATGCATCTTTAAATCCTAGAATGACTATCAGTGAGATTATTGCTGAGCCTCTTATAATACATAAAAAATGTAAGAATAAGCAGGAACTACAGGAAAGAGTAGCTAAGTTAATGGAAACAGTTGGATTGAGTGAAAGATTGACAAATACATATCCTCACGAGTTGGACGGGGGAAGAAGACAAAGAATTGGAATTGCAAGAGCATTGGCATTAAATCCAAAATTTATAGTTTGTGATGAACCAGTTTCAGCTCTAGATGTTTCTATTCAAGCTCAGGTACTAAACCTTATGAAAGACTTACAGGAAGAGTTTGGGTTGACATATATGTTTATAACTCATGATTTATCAGTAGTAAAACACTTCTCAGATGATATAGCTGTAATGTATTTGGGAGAACTTGTAGAAAAAGCTCCTGCAAAAGAGCTATTTAAAAATCCAGTGCACCCATATACAAAGGCACTACTATCAGCGATACCTATTCCGAGTATAAAGTATAAAATGAATAGAGAGAGATTAAAGGGTGAGATAACATCACCAGTTAATCCAGGAGTGGGATGTAGATTTAGAAAGAGATGTAGTATGGCTGTTCCAGAGTGTGGAAATGCGACACCTACATTGAGAGAGATATCTCCAGGACACTTTTATGCTTGTCATTTAATTGGAAAAGATGAAAAAAAAGTAGAGAAATAAAAAAGGATAACTCTAGATTAGGACTTAAACTAATTTAGAGTTATTTTTATAATTAGGAGGAAAAATATGGAAAAGTTTGAGAGTAGAAAATACCATTTAACAGCAAAACTTGTTTTATTGAAAGCTATCAACGATATCTATCCAGAATTTCAAATCACTTTTAGAAACTCCTTAAATAATGGAGTATATGTCACTATAAATGGAAAGGGATATGTAACAGAAGAGGAGATAAAAAAAATAGAATCAAGAATGAATGAGTTAGTTTTAGAGGCATTACCTATAAAAAAGATTAACTTCAATTCAGAGTGTGTAACCAAAAAACACCTAGAGAGTATAAGAACAGATTTGAAAGAACTTTTGGAAACAACGGGTATAATCTCATTTTTTGTATATGAGTTAGGAGATTATAAAACATATTTTATAGAGGAGTTATACGAAAACACACAATATGTTGATCTATTTGAACTATATTCTTATGATGAAGGATTTATTTTTAAAACTCCTAAGGATATAAATGGAGTTATTCAAATTCCACCTATGATAGATGATAGGAAACTAGCTAAAGTCTATAAAGAGAGCTCCAAATGGAATGATATAATGCAGGTGTCATGTGTGGGAAGTTTAAATAGGATAAATCTGCAGGGAGATATAGTTGAACTAATAAGAGTAAATGAAACTTTACATGACAAAAAGATAACTAAAATAGCGGAAAAAATATTAGAGGATAGAGATATAAAAATAGTGACAATAGCAGGACCAAGTTCATCGGGGAAAACGACATTCAGTAATAGGCTAAAGCTTCATCTGATGGCATCGGAAATAAGACCACTTATGATATCACTGGATGATTACTATATAAATAGAGATCGAATACCTCTAGATGAAAATGGGAAAAAAGATTTTGAAACAATAAAGGCCTTAGATATAGAGCTTTTAAATAGGAATTTAAAAGAGTTGATGTTAGGGAAAGAGGTGGAGTTGCCAAAATATGATTTTTCAAGTGGACAAAGAAAAGAGAGAGGGGAGATAGTAAAAATATCAAAGAGTACAGTTATTATTCTTGAGGGTATTCATGGGTTAAATAACTCTCTGATAGAGGGAATCTCTCAAAGTCATATATTTAAAATTTATATCAGCTGTCTAACACAGTTAAATATAGATTCTCATAATAGAATAAAGACAAGTATAGTTAGAAAAATGAGAAGAATAGTTAGAGATAGTATCTCACGAAACTTTGATGCTGAAGAAACTTTAGAGATGTGGGATAGAGTAAGAAGAGGGGAGAGTAAAAATATTTTCCCATATCAAGAGAATGCGGATGTAATTTTTGACACGAGTTTAGCATATGAGATAGGGGTTTTAAAACCAGCTGTGGAAAGAGAGTTAATTAAAATAAAAATGGATAGTCCTCATTACAGTGAGGCAAGAAAACTTTTAAGATTACTGAGTTACTTTACAACAATTTCAGAGAGATATGTACCAGATGAATCTATACTAAAGGAGTTTATAGGAGGAAGTTACTTCTATAACTATTGAGAAAAGAGTGATTAGAAAAAGAGAGAGCATGTCAATGCTCTCCCTTTTAGGTATTGATTATTTTTTAAAATATATAATTTTATCAGCGATAGAAAGGGCTTTTTTATGCTCTAAAACATCGTGTACCCTTATTATTTTAGCACCGTTTAAAACCCCTAAAGTGTTAACGGCAATAGTTCCCTCCACTCTTTCTTGAGGAGAGAGGTTTAAGTCTTTCCCGATGAATCCTTTCTTAGATATTCCTAAAAGAATGGGAGCTATAAAGGATATTTCATGTAATCTATTCAGAACCTCTATATTCTCCTCATAGCCTTTTCCAAAGCCAATCCCAGGGTCAATTATTATTTTATTTGTATCCAGTCCATTGCTTTCTGCAATTTCAAAGGTTTTTTTAAAAAATTTTTTCATGGATAAAATTATATCCTCTTCATAAAATTTTGAGTTTTGATTGTGCATAGCAATGACAACACAGTTATACTTAGCTGCAACTTTAGCCATTTCACCACTATCTCTTTGGAGTCCCCAAACATCATTTATAATATGAGCTCCAGCTTTAAGTGCTGCTTCAGCCACTTCATATCGATAGGTATCAATGGATATGATACAATCCAACTCCTTTGAAATTTTCTCTATAACAGGGATAACTCTATTTAACTCCACCTCTAAAGTTACCTCTTCATGTCCTGGACGAGTTGATTGTCCACCTATATCAATAATATGAGCACCTTGAGAAATCAGGGATTTAGCACGCTCAAAAGCCAGATCTATAGAGTTGTATGATCCTCCATCAGAGAAGGAGTCAGGAGTAACATTTAGAATACCCATAATCAAAGTTTCATTGTTTAAAGAAAAAGTTTTTCCAAGTGAAGAAAAGAACATAATTACCTCCTATATAGACTTGTCTAAGATTCTTTTTAATACAGATATATATTTTTTCTCTAAAGGATGAATAACATTTGGAGCAATCTCATTTAGAGGGTCTAAAACAAAAGAACGTTCACACATCCAAGGGTGGGGAATAGCAAGGTTTTCATCTTGAACAACTAAGTCATTAAAAAGAAGAATATCTATATCAATAACTCTAGGTCCCCACTTAATCTCTCTAACTCTACCCATTAAAATCTCAATATTTAGAAGCTCTTTCAATAGCTCTTGAGGAGTGAGTAAAGTTTCAATCTGAAGGCAGGCATTTAAAAAGTTATCCTGTACAACATCTCCAAAGGGTTCTGTTTCTAAAAAACTACTTACACTTAAAACTTTTGTATTTTTAACTTTTGAAATATGCTCAATAGCAGTCTCTAAGTTATGTTTTAAGTCGCCTATATTTGTACCAATTGAAAGGTATGAAATATTACGAGAACGTGAGATTTCCACTGCTACAAAATCAAAATGCTTCTTGATAGGAGCCCAAGGCTTCTTAATAGTAACTTTAACATTTTTAATAAGAGAATATTTTAATAAAATCATCTCAGCAATAGATTCAGCCAAGGCTTCTATTAGATCAAAAGATTTAGAAAAAAATATTTTCTCAATATCGTCAGCGACAAAACCATAGTGAGTTGACTGAGTTAAATCGTCTCCAATACCAGCTTTTCTGGTACAAGTATCCATCTCCACAGAGATAACAAATTTTTGTTGAAGAAATTTTTCCTCTTGAAAAACACCATGATTTCCAATAAATTCTAAATTTTCAATATATATTTTGTCCATAAATGCCCCTCTATTCTTTTATAAGATTTAAAAATTCAAATTTTAAGTTTTCTTGAATATTAAAAATACCTTTAGAAGCCGTTGTAATAACTTTACTCCCAATTGCCTTAACTCCTCTCATCGTCATACAAGTGTGCTCAGCTTCAATAACTATGTAAACACCTTGACACTTTAAACCACTGAAAATAGTTTCTGCAATCTCTTCGCATAATCTCTCTTGAAGTTGAGGTCTTTTTGAATAGGCTTCAATAATTTTTATAATGTCTCCAAAACCTACTATTTGACCATTTGGAATATAGCCTACAGATATTTTACCAAAAAATGGCAAAAAGTGGTGCTCACACATAGAGTAAAAAGTAACATTTTTTTCAATGACTAAATCATTACTATTAACTGGAAAAGTTCTTTTTAAAAAATCATATGGATCTATGTTAAGACCTGAAAAAATATCTTTATAAAATAGTTCGATTCTTTCAGGAGTGTTTTCAATAACCTCATTTGATATTAGATTATTTTTGTCATTTATTTCAAGAATCATATTTTTAATATGTGTTTTTAAATTCACTGAATCACCTCAAAAG
>Charlie_p2__coassemble_2051_pt1 | contig 13351 bp, 12 predicted proteins | sample Charlie_p2__metabat2_low_PE_014 | metagenome-assembled genome bin Charlie_p2
GTTTAAAAGGGATAAAAAAAATAATTTTTTATTAGAAGAATGTATTGAAGAAACAAGTTTTTTTATTTTAAATAAAAAAAATAATTTAGCTTATTTTAAAAATTCAGAGAATAAAGAAATCCAATTTCTTATAAAAGAAATTCGAAACTATTCTGTAGAAGTTTTAGGTATATTGGAAAAAATAAAAGCTATAGAAGTTTTAAATTTTACAGATTACTCATTTAAGTACGAGGAGCAACTAATTCTTTCTGTCCAACAAGAGATTAAAGACTACAGTATTTTAAAAGAATCACAAGTTTTATTTGTCGGTTCTGGAGCTATGCCTATAACGGCGTATACTATTGCTAAAGAAACAGAGGCAAGCATTTCGTGTTTAGATATCGATCCTGAAGCAATTAGACTATCTAAGAAAGTAACCGATAAACTTAAATTGATAAATATTTTTTTTGAAGATAATATAGAAAATCTAAATTTAAGTTCGTTCAGCCATATAATCATAGCTTCTTTGGTTCCAGAAAAATGTGAAATACTAGATTATGTAACAAAAAAAACTGGGAAAAATACTAAGATAATTTTGAGATATGGGAATGGATTAAAAGAGATTTTTAATTTTCCATTATGTATAAAGATAATTAATAACTACACTAAAACAGTGATAAGAGATCAAGATTTTATATATGATAGTTTACTATTAGAAAGGGACTAAAAATGAAAAGATATTTTAATAATGTTTTGATAGTTGGAACTGGACCAGTAGGGCTGACTTTATATGTAAACTTAAAAAAAGGGTTTGCTAATAGAGTTGCCTTAAAAACTAGAGATAGTATAAATACTAAAATATTTATAGAAGACTTAAAAAATAATGATAATTTTTTAGAAATAACTGCCTCAAATAAAAATATCTCATTAATTGAGGGAAAGTGTAAGTTAGAGACATTATATGTAGATTCGTTTTCTATAGATAATGAATGGGATACACTAATTTTAGCAACTCCTTGTGATAATTACATTGAGGTTGTAAAGGAGCTAAATTTAAAAAACTTAGAAAAAATAAAAAAAATAATTTTAATATCACCTGAATTTTGCTCTAGCTTGATATTAAAAACTTATATACCTAATGATATTGAAGTAATAAGTCTTTCTAACTATTTTGCTGCTAGTAATTTTTTAAACAATCGATGTAAAGTTATAACCAATGCTTTAAAAAAATCTATATATATTGGGAGCTCTATTAAAAGCAGTGTATTTTTAGAAAAAATAAGAGAATTTTTACTCGAATTTAATATTTATTCAATAAAATGTAGAAATGGAATTGAGGCAGAATCAAAAAATATAACTTTATTTGTTCACTCTCCGTTTTTATTAAACGATATAAGTTTAAGACAAGTTTTTAATATTGACACCACAAAAAGATTTGTCTATAAACTTTATCCAGAAGGACCAATAACAATGGATACAATTCATAACATGGTTGTTTTACATGAAGAGATTTCTGATTTATATAAAAAAATGGCAATTCCACAGTTGAATCTTTTAAAATTTTTAAATGATACATATCCTGTGTTAGATACATCAATTAAACAGCCGTATATTAAAAATTTTTTAAATTTAACAAGAACAAAAAAAGAATACTTATTATATGTAAGGTATGCTTCTATTTTAATTGATCCTTTTTCTATTCCAGATAAGGATGGTAAGTTTTTGATTTTTCCAGAGTTGAATATTCTAAAATCTATTTAAATGACAAAAACAAATGGGTTATTCCAAGAAGACCTTTAGAAGATTATAATAAATTAAATTTGATTTGGCACTTATCTAATTTTTTTGAAACTAAAAATAGTTTAATTGCTAAACTTATAAACTGTTATAAAAAATATTATTTGAATTTTGAAAATGTAATAGAGAAAAAAAATATAGATAGTAATAGTTATTTAACTGAAAGATTTGATGAAGCTAGTTTAATATACTCCTTTTTTAGAAAAATCAATTAAATTTTAATAAAAAATAGTGAGGTGGTAAAGAATGGAAAGTATAGCAAAAACTTTATTTATTCCTTTTTACTTCAGGTATTTAGAATCTATTTCGAAAAAAGAAATATATGATAACGAAGCTGTAGAATTTTTTAAAAATTTAGATAATTTAAATCTAATTAATTTTTTCTGACCTAGATAAAGATATATACTCTCATGTAGGAACAATTGCTAGAACAAAAATCATAGATAGCTTACTTCTTAATTTACTAAAATCTCCAATAGATAATATATTTAACATAGGTTGTGGATTAGACTTTAAAAATAGGAGATTAAGTATACAAAAACCTTGGTATAATATAGATTTGCCACCTGTAATTCAATTTAGAAATAAAAACTTTCTGAGATTAGATTTTGAAAAGAATATAGGGGAAGATCTTTTAAAATCAGCAAATTGGGATTTTGTTCCTAATGAAGTAAATGTATTTATTTTAGAAGGGGTTTCGATGTATCTATTAGAAGAAGAGATTTTATCTTTTATAAAAAATATGTGTAATTTTTCTAAAAAAGCATATTTTATTATTGAGAGTGCTCCATTAGAAGCCTTAGTAAATAGACATCCTTCAGTTCACAAAGTAGACGATACAATTATATTTAAATGGGGAACTAATAATATAAAAGAGTTCGCAACTAAAGCTAATGTGGAGTTTTTAGAATCATATAAACACTCTGATTTTTTAAAAAATCGTTGGCCACAAAACGATGATAACAATAAGTTAGTACAAGCTTTAAAGAATAATTACAGAATAAGTTTACTTAGATATGAGAAAGGAGATTTTAAGTTATAGCTATCAAATTAATGGACTTGTCTCAAAGATTTTAAAAATATGTTCATCCCAAGAAATTTTGCCTTTAAAAAGCTTAATTTTCTTGGGCTTTTTATTTTTATATCTTCTAGAATATAGCCTAAATCTTCTAATCATTTTAAAGTTTTCAGGTGGAATGACCTTGACTCAAGTCCATATCTTCAAATAATCTAAATTAGCAAAATATTGATATTCTGTATCTTTTGGACTACTTTTTCTTACTTCTAGATATTTTTTATCTTTCCAGTTTTATCATCAACTAAAATGTAGCTTCCATAACTTAAAGGGTAGTCATTTGTAATAAAAGTTATTTTAGGGAGTATAAATAATTTTGTGTAAAGATTAATTGCATACCTCCTAGATTAAATGGTTAATATCATTAAAGTCTAGGAGGTTTTTTTAGGTTTTGAGATGAATCGCCCATAAAATTACTGCACTAACTGAGCACCATTATAATCAACATTAAGCATATAAAGTTGCCAATTATTTTTTAGCTTTTTTATATTGTCATCTATTTTTTTTATCAAATTAAAATCTTTGCTAATATTTATTAGTGTCGGTCCGGCTCCACTTATGAAAAATCCTAGATTATTGTTAGTTTCACAGATGTTTTTTACATTTTCAAACTCTGGAATAAGATTCTTTCTATATTGTTCATGTATATTATCTTTTAGAGATTTTTTTATTAAACTATCACTACTATTTTCTAAGGCTTTTAATAAAACGGCAACTCTAGAGATATTAAAAACAGCATCTTTGTGCAAAATATATTTTGGAAGAACAGCTCTTGCTTCAGTAGTAGAGAGTCTAAAATTAGGAATAAAGATATAGAAAAATATATCTTTACTTATATTATAGTGAGTTGTATATGGTTTTTCATTATCTATAAAGGAGGCTGTTAGTCCGCCAAAAATAGCGGGTGCAACATTATCTGGATGACCTTCTAAGGAAGTACATATTTCAAAGATTTCCTCTTTGGATAGAGGGTTTCCAAAAATAAAGTTTGCTCCCATAACACCACCAACAATACAAGCAGCACTACTTCCAAGACCTCTTGATACAGGAATTTCACTTTCTATCTCAATTTGAATACCTTTAAAAGTTACATTTAACTTTTCAGCTGTTTTTTTAAAGGCTTTATACACGAGATTCTCCTCATTTTGAAATTCTGAGTCGCATCCAATTATTTTTATACCGCTCTCAATTAGTGTAAAACTAAAATAGGAGTAAAGTTCAAAAGCCAAACCCAAAGAGTCAAATCCAGGACCAAGATTAGCAGTTGTAGCAGGGACTTTTATAGTTACCATAATTTCATCTCCTCAATATATTTTTTTATATATTCCTTATCTATGATATCAGTGTGATAAATTGCTTTACTTTTTAAATCTCTTAAATTTTTTGGTGCTTCAATATTTGTTTTATTTTGAAGTAAGTTCATCAGTTGAAATTCATCTAAGTTTTCTGTTTTTTCAAATATGGATTCATAAACAGTTTTAGAAAACTTATAGGGACTAGCAGTGGACAGAATAACAGTTTTTTTTGTATTATCGTCAAAAGTTTCTGCTCCAAGATAAGCAACAGCTGTATGTGGATCCAATAAATAGTCATATTTTTTATAGATATCCTTAATTTTTTCCTTAGTTTGTAAATCAGTTGCAAAAGTTTCAAAAAAAATTTTATTTATTCTATCTTTTATATTTTTATTGATTTCATATGTGCCCTTTAAATCTAGGTCCCTCATCAATCTATCTATATAGTTGCAATTTTCATCACATAAATCATATAGTAATCTTTCTAAATTACTAGAGATTAGAATATCCATTGATGGTGAGAGTGTTTTTAAAAACTCTCTATTTTTATTATATACTCCTGTTTTAAAAAATTCATATATAACATTATTTTCATTTGATGCACAGATTAATTTGTTAATAGGAAGACCTATCATTTTTGCATAATATCCAGCTAAGATGTTTCCAAAATTTCCTGTAGGAATGGAGAAATTAATCTCCTCATCTAATTTAATCTCACTATTTTGTACCAATTCCATGTATGCGCTAAAATAGTAGACCATTTGAGGGAAAAGTCGTCCAATATTAATAGAGTTAGCTGATGAAAGCTTTATATTTTTATTTTGGAAATAAACTTTTAATTCAGGGTCATTAAAAACTTTCTTAACAGCACTTTGTGCGTCATCAAAATTTCCATTGATGCCAACTACAAAAACATTATCTCCCTCTTGAGATATCATCTGTCTTTTTTGAACCTCACTTACACCCTCATTGGGATAGAAAACAATAATTTTTATTCCATCTACATCTTTGAAAGCCTCCAAAGCAGCTTTACCTGTATCCCCAGAAGTTGCCGTTAAAATTAATATTTTTTTCTCTAAGTTATTTTTTTTTGAAGCTATCTCCATTAAATGAGGAAGCAAAGAAAGTGCAATATCTTTAAAAGCGGAGGTAGGACCATGAAATAACTCAAGTATATAGTAATTTTTATTTAGTTTTATAAGTGGAGTGATCTCTTCTTTTGAAAACCTATCTGTATAAGCTAATTTTATTGCATTTTTAATCTCTATATCTGAATAATCTGATAAAAATTTATTGAGTATTATTTCAGCAATTTGTTCATAAGATTTATTTTTTAAAGTGGATAACTCAATTTTTATTTGCTGTAAATTTTTTTTAATAAATAGTCCCCCATCTTTTGATAAGCCATTTAGTATAGCTTGACTGGATGTTGAAGTATTACTTATCTTCCTTGAACTAACATATTCTGCTTCCATGATTGTACCCTCCTATTTTTTTATTGACTTTAGTTACTTAACATGATAACATGTCTCTAAAATAAAAACAAGTGTTTTTAAAATAGAGACAAAAAAGGAGGAGTTTTATGAAAATAGGTTTATTGGGTTTTGGAACAGTAGGTAGTGGAGTATATGAAATAATTAATGATAATTTTATCTCTTTATTGGATTCTTTAGAAATCACGAAAATTTTAGTAAAAAGTGATAATGATTTATCTTTGGATATAATGACTACCTCAATAGATGAAATAGTATACAGTGATGAGATAAATCTAGTGGTAGAAGCGATTGGTGGAATTCATCCAGCCTATGAATATATTTGTAAGGCTCTAAGAAATAAAAAACATGTTGTAACATCAAATAAGGCTGTTGTTTCAATATACTTAGATGAATTTTTAAAATTGGCAAATGAAAACAGTGTCTTTTTTAAATTTGAAGCCTCTGTTTGTGGTGGAATTCCTTGGATAAAATCGTTGAATAGAATAAAGAGAATTGATAATATTAACGAAATTTATGGGATATTTAATGGAACAACAAATTATATTTTGGACAATATGAAAAAAAATGGCTTGGATTTTGAAGTGGCACTAAAACAGGCACAAGATATAGGGTATGCAGAAAGTGATCCGAGAGAGGATATAGATGGAATTGATATCATGAGAAAATTACAGATAAGTATTAATTTAGCCTTTGATTATAATGTGAAAAAGAGTGAGATTGAAGTTTTTGGAATTAGAAATATAAAAAAAGTGGATATTGATTATTTTAAAAAATCTAATCGAACTATAAAGTTAATAGCAACAGCTAAGAAAAAAGGTATAGACTTTTGTGCAAATATAGAGCCTATAGCTTTTAAAGATAATAAGATAGAGGCATCAATCCCTTTAAATTTTAATATAGGTAGTGTATCTGGAGAAAGTATAGGTGTTCTTAAATTTTATGGACAGGGAGCTGGAAAACTGCCAACAGCCAATGCAATAGTTCAAGATATACTAGATATAAACTCTAAAAAGAACAATTTTTTAGAGAGTGATAATATGAAAATCGAATTAAATAAAAATAATGAGATGATTAAAGGGAGGTACTATGTGAGACTAAACAATGAAAGCATAGAAAATAGATACAAACATGTAATTGAGAAAATAGAGTGTTTTAATGATACAAAAGCATATATTACACATGAAATAGAGGCTAATTTAATGTATAACATTGCGAAAGAGTTTAATAGAGATAATATTTTTTATGTCAGAATAGATGATTAATAGAATATAATCATAATTTCCCATAAAACTATTTAAAACAACTTCAAAATTAGAAGAATATTTAACTCCAGTACTTATAACCTTTGCCGTGTAAAATTTAGTTGCAATATTACTAGAAAATAGAAATATTAAAGAGGGTATTTTTTAGTAACTGGTTACAAAATAGTGCCTAATTGTTTTTATAATTTTTTTATATTATCCTAAGAGTATAACAAATTTAAATTTTTAGGAGGAAAAATGGAAAAAATATTATTAACTTCAAAAACTTGTAAGCATTGTGTGACTGCAAAAGAAATTTTAAAAGAAACATCTGATTTAGTAATTAAAGATGTAGAGGAAAATGTAGAATTAGCAGCTAAATATGGAGTTAGAGCAGTGCCAACTTTAATAACGATTTGCGGGTGTGAAGGAGTCAAAACTTACGCTGGAACGGACCAGATACAAGAGTTTGTTGATAGATCTCAAAAAAAAGTGTGATAACTACAACTAAAGAGGTGAAATAAAATGAATAAACTCAAAGATAAGTTAAAGGAGAGAAGAGATTCATCAAAGAAAAGAGTAGCACCTGAAATTTTATTATAAGTTTTTATAGGGGAACTTGGTGCCCTTATTGTAATTTAGAATTATCTAATTATAATGAACTACTTAAAGATAGAAAAGATATTAATATGATAGCAATATCTCCAGAGAAACCCGATAGTTCAATTGATACAAAAGATTTAAATTTTAAAGTTCTTTCAGGGGTCTAATTAAATATTTGTGTAAACTTCAGTAAGTTTTCTGGATTAATAGATTTAATATTTTTTAATTTTAGAATAATACGAATTTAACTTGGCGTCAAAGTTTTTCCTTTGACGCCTTTTTTATTATTTTTATCATTTATCCCTCTATTTTTTCAATTTCAAATTCAAATTTATTCTCTTTAAAAAGAGCTCTTATCTTTGGATCAGAAAAGTCTTCAGTAGTTTTTAGTGTCACAACTCTTGCAGGATAATCGATTGATACAGAAACTACTCCTTTGATACCTTCAAAAACAGTTTTTACATTTTCTGCCTCTTCTCTACTTTTAAAATTTTTAATAACGATATTCTTTTTCATCATAATGAGCCTCCTTAAGTTTAAAATAAAAGTATATTTCACACACCTTATTCTAATAAAGAGGTATATATCCTTTAAAAAATATAGTAAAAATTATGCCCAATTTTTAAATGGAGCTAAACCAGCACCAATCAAATTGGATGATTCACCATATTTTGAAAACTCTAAAATATCTTTATCTTTACAGAAGAGATTATTAAATACTAAATTTTTTAAATTATCTTCTAAATTAAAATAATCTTTATAATAACAAATTTCTCCACCGATAATAATCTTATTCAAATCAAAGATAAGCAGAAGGGTTTGAATAGCCCTAGCTAAATGTTTTGTATATTTTTTTAAAATATCCTTTCCAATTGGAGTGTTATGTAAATTGTTAAAGAATATATCGTTTAAAGAGGAGATTTTTAAGTCAAAATTTTCATTGAAATCATTTATTAAAGCTGTATTGGAGCAATATCGTTCAAAGCAACCAGTATTGCCACACGAACACTCTCTCCCGTCAGGAACAATAGAGATATGACCAATCTCTCCAGCCTTAAAGTTATCACCCTCATAAATCTTGTTATTTAGTACAATTCCAGCTCCAATTCCAGTATCGATAGAGATAAATGCTAAATTTTTATGTGTAAAATTATTTAATATATATTCTCCAAAAATACCAGCATTAGCTTCATTCATAAGAAAAATAGGAAGCTTCATTTCCTCTTCAATAAATTTCATATCCTGCGAAAAAATTTGAAAATTAGTACCAATTTCAAATTTTTTAAAAGTATCATCTACAATGCCAGGGAGAGAGATTCCAATACCAATAAGTTTATTTTGTTCTTCAAATCCCTGTAGAAATAGCTTAAGTTGTTGAACAATGTATTTAGAAAAATTTTGATTATTGTAAAAATTATTATGAATCTCATTTTTTCTTAAAATCTCTCCCAAGACATTAGTAATAATAAAGCTAACTCTATTGACTTCAAGCTTAATTCCTATTGAATACAAGCTATTGGGATTGAATTTATAAGTTGCAGATGGACGATTATATCTACTATTTTGTATCCCGATCTCTTCAATAATATTTTGCTCTAAAAACTCCTCAATATATTTTGTTACTGTTGGAAAACTAAGGTTTAAATTTTCTGAAATATCCTGTTTATTAAAAATTTTATTCAATGAAATATATTTAAAAATTTCATTTTTATTTTTTAATTTTTCCTTTCTTTGATAACTCATATTAAGCCCCCCTTCAATATTTTAGTATAATATATAACAAAATTAAGTTAAAGTCAATTTAACTAGATATAAAAAAATGGTTAAAAAAATTTGACAATCAATTAAAAATAAGGTAATAAAGACCATAATATAATTAAATTGACTTTAATCAGAAACGAGGAGGAGTTTATATGGCATTTTTTTCAAAGGTAGAAAAGATTAAATTTGAGGGAAAAGATAGTAAAAATTTACTGTCATTTAGATACTATAATCCTGAAGAGATTGTGTTGGGAAAAAAAATGAAAGATCATTTGAAATTTGCAATGTCTTATTGGCATACTTTAACAGCTGGTGGAAATGACCCTTTTGGAGATGCTACTTTAATTAGAGAGTGGGATAGTTTATCACCTATGGAAAAAGCGAAAGCTAGAGTAAAAGCTGGATTTGAGTTTATGGAGAAACTTGGACTGGAATACTTTTGTTTTCATGATAAGGATATAGCTCCAGAAGCTGAGACTTTAGAAGAATATTTTAAAAACCTAGATGAGATAGTTGATTTAATAGAAGTTGAGATGAAAAGAACAGGGATAAAGTTACTTTGGGGAACATCAAATATGTTTTCTAATCCAAGATTTTTACATGGAGCAGGAACAAGTTGTAATGCTGACATCTTTGCGTGGGCAGCGGCACAGGTGAAAAATGCACTGGATATAACAAAGAGACTAGATGGACAAGGATATGTGTTTTGGGGAGGAAGAGAGGGGTACGAGACTCTTTTAAACACAGATATGAAACTGGAGTTGGATAACCTTGCAAGACTTTTAAATTTAGCCACAGAGTATGCTGATGAGATAGGATTTAAAGGGCAGTTTTATATAGAACCTAAACCAAAAGAGACTACAAAACATCAATATGATTTTGATGTTGCAACAGTTATGAATTTCTTAAGAACATATAACCTAGATAAAAAATTTAAGATGAACATAGAGGCAAATCACGCAACGTTGGCAGGACATACATTCCAACATGAGCTTCGTTTGGCAAGAATAAATGGAATGTTTGGTAGTATAGATGCAAATAAAGGGGACTTACTACTGGGATGGGACACAGATCAGTTTCCAACAGATGTGTATGATGCAACATTGGCAATGTATGAAACACTTATGGCTGGAGGCTTTACAACAGGTGGATTGAATTTTGATGCAAAAGTAAGAAGAGCATCAACAGATACTTTAGATTTATTTTATGCTTATATTGGAGGAATGGATACTTTTGCTAAAGGGTTAAAAGTAGCTGCTAAACTGATAGAAGATAGAGTATTTGAAAACTTTATTGAAAAAAGATATGAGAGTTATACAAGAGGCATTGGAAAGGATATAGTTGAAGAAAAGGTGACATTAAAGGAGTTAGCAGAGTATGCTTTGACACTAAAAGACGTAAAAAATGAGTCTGGAAGACAGGAGATGTTAGAAAATATTTTAAATAACTATATTTATTAAAAAAAGGGGAGATTGTTATGAAAAAAAAGATTTTATCATTAGGAATTTTTTTATTAGCAGGAGCTATGCTTAACACATCTTTAGAAGCTGCAAAAATGAAGATAGGTATGACTGTAGATGATTTGAGATTAGAAAGATGGCAAAGAGACAGAGATATATTTACAGAGGAAGCAAATAAATTGGGAGCAGAAGTTGTAGCGGTATCAGCAAATGGGGATTCTGATAAGCAGATGAGAGATGCAGAAAATTTAATATCTCAAGGAATTGATTTGTTGGTGGTTATTCCTAATAATGGAGATGTTATGGGAGCTATTGTTGATCAAGCTCATCAAGATGGAATAAAGGTTTTAGCTTATGATAGATTACTAACAAATTCAGATGTTGATGCCTATATATCTTTTGATAATGAAAAAGTGGGAGAGTTACAAGGAAAAGCTATTGTTGAAGCAATGCCAAAAGGAAGATATTTTATGATGGGGGGATCTCCAACTGATAATAATGCAAAAATGTTTAGAGCTGGACAAATGAAAGCTATTCAACCATACGTTGACAGTGGAGAAATAATAATCGTAGGAGATCAATGGGTAAAGGATTGGTTGCCAGAGGAAGCTATGAAAATAATGGAAAATGCTTTGACAGCGAATGATAATAAGATAGACGCGGTAGTAGCTTCAAATGATAGTACAGCAGGTGGGGCAATTCAGGCATTAGCAGCTCAAAATATGGCAGGTAAAGTACCAATTTCAGGGCAAGATGCAGATTTAGCTGCAGTGAAAAGAGTAGCTGAAGGAACTCAAACAGTAACAGTTTATAAACCCATCCCTAAGTTGGCTAAAGAGGCAGCGAACCTATCTGTAAAGATGATAAAAAATGAAAATTTAGGTACAACTACAACAGTAAATAATGGTCAAAAAGATGTGCCAGCAGTTTTATTAGAGCCAATTGCAGTAACAAAAGACAATATAAAAGAAACAATAGTAAAAGATGGGTTCCACACAGAAAAAGATATCTATGGAAAATAAAAATAAGGAGTGATAACCTTGAAAAAAAAATATTGGAAATGAAAAATATAACTAAGGAGTTTTCAGGGGTTAAAGCTCTAGACAATTTAAGTCTAACCGTGAAAGAGGGAGATATTCTCTCTCTTTGCGGTGAAAATGGAGCTGGGAAATCAACTTTAATGAAAGTTTTAAGTGGTATCTATCCTCACGGTACTTTTACAGGGGAGATTTTGTTCAATGGAGAGAGAATAAAGAATAATAATATAAGAGATTCAGAAAACCTAGGAATTGCCATAATACATCAGGAGTTAAATTTAATACAAGAGTTGAGTATAGTAGAAAATATGTTTTTAGGAAATTTTAAATCGAAATATGGATTGATGAGTTTTAATGAGATGTGTAAAGAAGCTAAAAAAGTATTGGAAAAACTCAATCTATACAAGGATCCTAACACTAAGATAAAAGATTTAGGGATAGGGGAACAACAGTTAGTTGAAATAGGAAAAGCACTTTTAAAAAATGTAAAATTGTTAATTTTAGATGAACCTACTGCGCCCCTAACAGATAAAGAGGTTGGGATACTCTTTGAAATTTTAAAAGATTTAAGAGCAAATGGAGTTACATGTATATATATAAGTCATAAACTAAATGAAGTTATGGAACTGTCGGATCAAGTGGCTGTAATTAGAGATGGGAAAATGATAGGAACTAAGGATAAGAAAGACTTAACTAAGGAAAATATTATAAAAATGATGGTTGGAAGAGAGTTAGGGAGCTTATTTCCATATGAAGCTCATGAGATAGGGGAATCAATTTTGGAAGTGAAGAATTTTAATGTTTATGAGAATTTTTCTTCAAATAAGTTTAGAGTTAAAAATGCGAATTTTAATTTAAGAAAAGGAGAAATTTTAGGGATTGCAGGGCTTATAGGTGCAGGAAGAACAGAGTTAGTATCTAGTATTTATGGTGCGTATAAAGGTAAATATTGTGGTGAAATAAAGTATTTTGGAAAAAATATTGAGATAAAAAATACAAATGAAGCAGTTCAGCTTGGAATTGCAATGGTTCCAGAAAATAGAAAAAAAGATGGAACAGTGGGATTGCTTTCTGTAAGAGAGAATATGAGCTTATCAAATATAAAGAGATATAGTTTGTATAATTTTTTTATAAAAGAAAATAAGGAGCTTTCAGATATAGTTACAATGACAAAAAACATGAAAGTAAAAACACCTAGTTTAGATACACCAATCAGTAATTTGAGTGGTGGAAATCAGCAAAAAGTTGTTATAGGAAAAAATTTATTGATCAGTCCAAAAATATTGATATTGGATGAACCTACTAGAGGAATTGATGTTGGTGCAAGATATGAGATATATAAATATATATTTGAGTTGGTAAAAAGTGGAATATCAATAATTGTTATTTCTTCTGAATTACCGGAAGTTCTAGGATTGAGTGATAGGGTTTTAGTTATGCATGAAGGAGAGATAAAAGGTATTTTAGATAATCAAAATCTAACACAAGAAAAAATAATGGAAATAGCAATAGGAAGGAGTTAAATATGAATGATTCAATACAGATAGAAGGAAAAATTTCAAATAATAAAAAAAGTTTTTTAAAAAATATACTGAGTCAAAATATAT
>Charlie_p2__coassemble_2091_pt1 | contig 13056 bp, 11 predicted proteins | sample Charlie_p2__metabat2_low_PE_014 | metagenome-assembled genome bin Charlie_p2
CAAAATAATAAAAAATAAAGTAATAATGTATTAGTTAGTATTCTATGATGACATCAATTAAAAATAAAGATGGAACTTGCTTAAAGCTCCTTTTTATGTTAAAATATAAAAAGTAGTATGATAAATTATAAATTAAATAATAAGGATGTGGTTTGGTCCTCATATCTTATTTTGTAATATAATCAAAATAGATGTGGTACGGAGCTAAAAAATAAAATTACAATTAAAGAGTATAAAAGTAATCGTTTATAGCGATTGTTTTTGTTGTACTCTAAGTAATTTTATTTTTGCTCTCATCCAAGTGTAGTTTGTGGTCGTAGAGTAAAATCTACGACCTTTTTTATTTCTCAAATTTATCATACTACTAAAAAAATTAAGGAGAATTTAAATGCTAAAAAATATTAACAAAACTTTTTTAATCGTTTACACAGGTCAGGCTATTTCACAGCTGACAAGTTCAATACTTCAAATGGCTATAGTTTGGTATCTTATCACTGAAACAAACTCTTCAAACATAGTTGCTCTTTCTGGAATTGTTGGATTTCTTCCTCAAGGAGTCCTAGGTCTTTTCATTGGAGTATATATTGATCGATTTGATAGAAAAAAATAATGATTATCTCTGATCTTCTTATAGCTTCTGCTAGTTTATCTCTTTCTGTTTCAGGTTTCTTTGGAGAGATATCTATCCCTCTTATAATGATAGTTTTATTTATTCGTTCTGTTGGAACAGCTTTTCATGTTCCATCTCTTCAAGCTATAACACCTCTTATAGTTTCTAAAGATGAACTTCCAAAATACTCAGGGTATTCTCAAGCTCTACAATCTATATCTTTATTATTAAGTCCTGTATTAGCTAGTTTTTTCTTTTCTATTTGGAGCCTTCAAGCTATTGTAATGCTCGATGTTCTAGGAGCAATTATTGGAGTCTTTACTCTTTGTATAGTCACTATTCCTAAAATCAAAATAGATTTTGAAAATACTAAAATAAATATTATACTAGAGATGAAAGAGGGAATAGCTACTCTGAAGAAAAATAAACTTTTTAATTTTATGCTTTTAGGTGCTGCTTTTTCCATTATTTATATTCCAATTTTTGTACTCTATCCTATGATGACTTTATCATACTTTGGTAAAAATCAATGGTATGCAGGAGCTATTGAGGTAGTTTTTGCAATTGGAATGCTAATAGGTTCTTTAGTTTTAAGTGTAACTGGTGGTGGAAAAAGAAAAATAATTACAATTGCTTTCTTTTGTTTTATCATAGGAATTAGTTTATCTACCTCTGGAATTTTAGGTAAAAATATGTTCATAGGATTTGCTCTTTGCTCAACTCTTTTAGGGGTTGCAACACCTTTTTATCAAGGACTTCAAGTTGTTGTATTTCAACAAAAAATCCAAGAGGAGTACCTAGGAAGAGTTATGTCTTTATCTGGAAGTCTTATGGCTATTGGAACTCCTATTGGAATAGGACTTTCAGGAGTTATTTCAGATAAAATTGGAGTTGAAAACTTCTTTCTTTATTCAGGAATTATAATTGTTTTTATCTCTATTCTTTATCTAACTATCCAAACTTCAGAAAAAAATGCTTGTGCATAAAATAAAAATATTTACTTAAATATGGTGCTCTTGATTCTTTAATCTTTGGTTCACTTCTTTGTTTTTTAGACCTAACTGGACTTGAGTCAAGACCCTGGACATAAATTTTCGTCTTTTTTATGAAACTTTCAAAAAGTCATAAGGAGATTGGTAATCTAATTTTTTCTGAATTCTTCTTGAATTATACCAACCTTCTATGCACTCAAATAGGGCTTTTTTAGTTTCTTCAAAAGTCCTTGTTTTTTTTGATATATCATTTCTTTTTTGATTACAGAATGAAAAGATTCTATGCACGCATTGTAATAAGGATTCCCTTTCCTCCTTGGCAGAAGCAAGCTCCTTTTTCATTTTTAAAAAATCAGCATATTCAATAGACTCTTATTGGGAGTATTTATTTTAGAGAAACGCTTCATCCAGCCTCTAATGCTGCTAGAGGGAACTCCATATTCACGAGATACTTCATGCACCTAGGGACAAACAATGTGAGATCTATATAAATATATAGATTTTAATAGTCAATAATATCGAAACTTTATGGACTATGGGTGAAAGAAAAAAGAGGTTGATTTACAACCTCTTTTTCTAAATTATACAACATTTAAATAAATAAATTTTTATTAGCTTTATCTGCTTCTCCTAAATATTGTCCAACACCACCAAAAGAGATTTGATCAATAAGCTCCTCTTTTTTTATACCCATAACATCCATAGACATAGTGCAGGCAACAAGGTTGGCTTCATTTTTAAGAGATTCAGCCATAAGAGTTTCTAAAGACATGATATTCTTTTTTTTCATAATCCATCTAATCATTTTAGGACCTGTTCCAAACATATTCATTTTAGAAATTGGTAACTCTTTACTATTTTTAGGTAGCATAAAGCTAAACATTTTTTCTATAAGACTCTTATTAGTATCTATGTTTTTTCTTTTTAAAATAGAGAGTCCCCAAAATGTGAAAAGCATAGTAACTTTTTTTTCCATAGTTAAGGCGCCATTAGCTATTATAAATGCAGCAATAGCTTTGTCTAAATCTCCACTAAAAACAACTATTGTTAATCCATCATTTGTCTCAATAATTTTATTTTCTTTTGAAGTATTATTATTTTTATTTTTTAAAATATCAACAAATATATTATCACCATCTTTTTTCAAAGATATAATTTCATTATTTGTAGATTTAGCCTAAGCTTGAATATCATTATAAAAACCAGGATCAGATGCTTTTGCTTTAAAAACTTCTCCATCTCCAATTTTATCCATATTTTCTTTAACTTCTACCAAAGGACCTGGACATGATAATCCACACAAATCTGTATAATCATTTAAATTTAAATTTTCTTTATTTTGAGGAAACTCTTTAATTATAAGAGATTGCTCCTTATCACCTAAAACTTTCAAATGATTTTTATATCCTCCAGCAATATTTTTAACATTGTATCCATTTTGACTTAAAAATCTTTCGGCTAAATATCCTCTCAATCCAACAGCACAATATGTCCAAATCTCTTTATCTTTTGGAATCTCTTCCATTCTTTTTCTAAGTTCACTTAAAGGAATATTTACACTATTTTCAAAAAATCCACTCACTAATTCAATAGTTTCTCTAACATCTAAAATAAAATGTTTAGAGCTATCATAATCTCTTAACTCTTCAACAAAAATCTGATTTAATCTATTATTTAAAATATTATCTCCAATAAAACCAGCCATGTTAGCAGGAGATTTTGCTGATAAAAAAGGTGGTGCATATGCTAACTCAAGTTCTTTTAAATCATCTATAGTTCCTTTAAAATGAAGAGTTGTAGCTATGGTATCAATGAATTTATCCACACTTTCTTTTCCGAAACACTGAGCTCCTAAGATTCTTTTATTCTCTTTATTAAAAAGTACTTTTATTGAAAGAGGCGAAGCTCCTGGGTAATAGTTAGCGCGATTATTAGGATGAAGATATATTTTATCAAAAGGAATATTACTATTTTTTAAAGATTTTTCATTCATCCCAGTAGAAGCAGCAGTAAGATTAAAAATTTTTAAAATAGCGGTACCTAAGCTTCCTTTATATTTTTCTTTCTCTCCAAAAATATTATTAGCTACAATACGTCCTTGTCTATTGGCAGGACCAGCTAATGGAATAAAAGATTGAGCATTAGTAATTAAATTATTAGTTAAGATAGCATCTCCAAGAGCATAGATATTTTCAATATTAGTTTTTAAATATTCATCAACAATAATATGTCCTTTTTCTCCAAGAGAAATCCCAGAATTTTCTAAAAATTTTGTATCAGGAGAAACTCCAATAGATAGAATAACAAGTTCAGTTTTTATAACTTTTCCAGACTCTAAATAAATTTTTATAGTATTATTATTATCTTGGAATTTAATAACTTTTTCTTTTAAAAGAAGATTAATTCCATTATTAATTAGTTCGTATTCTAAATGGTTTGATATTTTATAATCAAAAGGTGATAAAATATTATCTCCAGCTTCAATAAGAGTAGTTTCGATACCTAAATGTTTTAAATTTTCAGCAGTTTCAACTCCAACATATCCACCACCTACAACAACTGAATTTTTAATATTTCTATCTTTTAAAGAATTTTTAATCATATCCATATCTTTGATATTTCTTAAAGTAAATATTTTATCGTCAGAAATTCCCTCAATAGGTGGCAGAATTGGTTTTGCTCCTGGAGCAAGCACAAGATAGTCAAAAGTTTCTGTGTATACTTCTCCATTTATTTTTTTTACAGAAACATTTTTATTTATAAAATCCACTGCAATAACTTCACTGTTATTTCGTACATCAATATTAAAACGTGTTTTAATTTTTTCTGGAGTTTGAAGGATTAAACTATCTCTGTTTTGTATAACATCTCCAATATAATAAGGTAATCCACAGTTGGCAAAAGATATATATTCTCCTTTCTCAAACATAATTATTTCAGAAGTTTCATCTAAACGTCTAAGTCTAGTAGCAGTAGAAGCTCCTCCTGCAACCCCGCCAATAATTAATATTTTTTTCATAATTATTACTCCTTTTAATTTTTTCTTGGATTATATTTCTTTTTAGTTAAAATGTAAAGTACAGTCTTTTTTGTCCATATTTACTTTTTTACAATAAATAGATAGAATATCCTTATAAAAATATTTTGGAGGAAACTTATGAAAGATAAAAAATATAATTGTTACTTTGAAATGACCTTAGATATTATGGGTGGAAAATGGAAACCAATAATACTCTACTATATAAATTTAAATGAAGTAGCAAGACATAGTGAGCTTAAAAGGTTTATTCCAAGTATCAACGAAAGAATGCTAACAAGACAATTAAGAGAGTTAGAAGAGGATTTTTTAATAAAAAGAAAAGTATATCCAGTTGTACCTCCAAAGGTTGAATACACTTTAACAGAACAAGGACAAAAATTAATTCCAATATTAAAAAAACTCATAAATTGGGGTAAAGATTATGCAGAAACTATAAATTTTACAAATTTTAATATAGATATTTGAAGTGAAAATAAGGTATATTCAAATTTTTAACCTCTCTTTTTTATTAAGAAAATTCTAAATTCAAGACCTAGAGAAGAAAAGAAATACAAAAAAATTTATCAAAAAAAGAGAAGTGGTCTTATTATAGTTTAAACTTAGAAGGGGTCTAATTAAATATTTGTGTAAATCTTCAAGTTGCGATAATATTAAATTTCCTAATTTGGAGGTTTTTTATGAGAAGAAATATATCTCAAAAAGAAAAGTAAAAACGAATTAAAGTGAAAGAATTGTAATTTCAAAAAAAGCTTAAAATAAAAATTTTATTCCAATTTTTAATTTTTAGAAGGTTAATATTATGTGAAATTACTTACCAGATTAAATTCTATAAGTATAAAAAATGGCTCTATTAGCTATATTAATACGTTAGTAAAACAGCTTAGTGAACTACCACCGCCCAAATAGAGGAATAGGTTTTCTCGGGACGTTTTGATAAAAATAAAAAAATTATAGTTCATAAAAAAGGAGAAAGAGCCTATGGGAGAAGATAGGCTCTTAATGGAATTAAATATATTTATTTTTTAAAATTTACATAAACTTTGAATAAGATTCCATTACAGCAACAGCAACGGCAACAGTTGCTCCAACAATGGGATTATTCCCCATTCCAATAAACCCCATCATCTCAACATGAGCAGGAACAGATGAAGAACCTGCAAATTGAACATCTGAATGCATACGACCCATTGTATCAGTCATTCCATAGGATGCTGGACCAGCTCCAACATTATCAGGATGAAGAGTTCGTCCTGTTCCACCACCTGATGCTACTGAAAAATATTTTTTCCCAGCTTCAATACACTCTTTTTTATAAGTTCCAGCTACAGGATGTTGAAATCTAGTAGGGTTTGTTGAATTACCTGTAATAGAAATATCTACATTTTCCAATTTCATAATTGCAACACCTTCTCTAACATCATCAGCACCATAGCAATTTATAGTTGCTCTTTCATTTTCTGAATATTTTATTTTATTTATAATTGAAAGTTTACTTGTGTAGTAATCAAAATTAGTTTGTACATAAGTAAATCCATTAATTCTAGATATTATTTGAGCAGCATCTTTTCCCAATCCGTTTAAAATAACTCGAAGTGCTTTTTTTCGTATTTTATTAGCATTTTTTACAATTCCAATAGCTCCTTCTGCAGCTGCAAAAGATTCATGTCCAGCCAAAAATGCAAAACATTCTGTATTTTCAGATAAAAGCATAGCAGCTAAATTTCCATGTCCAATTCCAACTTTCCGCTCCTCAGCAACAGATCCAGGAATGCAAAAGGCTTGAAGTCCAACTCCTATTACTTTAGCAGCTTCAATAGCATTTTTACAATTGCTTTTTATTGCCATTGCAGCACCAACAGAATATGCCCAATGTGCATCATCAAAAGCTATGGGTTGGATTTCATTGATAATCTTATGTGTATCAATGCCTTTATCTTCACATATTTTTTTAGCTTCTTCAATATTTTTTATCCCATACTCCTGGAGAGCTAAATTAACTTTTTCTATACGTCTATCATAATTTTCAAATAATTCCATTTGTTCCTCCTTACTCTTTTCTAGGATCTATATATTTTAGAGCATTTTTAAATTGCCCATAAGTACCCATTGCTTTTTCAATTGCTTTACTATAGTCATCTCCTTTTTTTAAAGACTCTGTAAATTTCCCAAGATTTAAAAATTCATATCCGATAACTTCATCTTTTTCATTTAAAGCCATACGAGTTATATATCCTTCTGCTATTTCTAAATATCGAGGTCCTTTTTCCTGTGTTCCAAACATAGTTCCAATTTGGCTACGCATTCCTTTTCCTAAATCTTCTAAACTTGCTCCAATAGGAAGACCACCTTCAGAAAATGCTGTTTGACTACGTCCATAAACAATTTGTAAGAATAATTCTCTCATAGCAACGTTAATAGCATCACAGACTAAATCTGTATTGAGTGCTTCTAAAATTGTTTTTCCAGGTAAAATTTCTGATGCCATTGCAGCTGAATGTGTCATCCCAGAACAACCAATAGTTTCAATAAGAGCTTCCTGAATAATTCCATTTTTAATATTGAGTGTCAATTTACAAGCTCCTTGATGTGGTGCACACCCTCCAACTCCATGTGTTAAGCCACTGATATCTTTTATTTCTTTGGCTTTTACCCATTTTCCTTCTTCAGGAATTGGTGCTGGACCGTGATTTGCATTTCTACTCACAATACACATATTTTCTACTTCTGAAGAATAAATCATCTAATTTTCCTCCTTTTGTAAACTTATCTTGACTTTATTTTTCAAGAAAGAAAAGAAAATCCTTTAATTTTTTATCATAAAAAAACCTTCTAGATTTTGATGGTATTTACATCATTGATCTAGAAGGTCTATAATTATTGTTTATTAAAAAAGTAAATAAAAGGACTTTATTAAAAGTTAAAATCTGGATCAGGGATATGAGTGTGTCTAAATCCTTTTTCAGCATCTTTAAGTTCTTCAAAATCTTGTTCATCATCCTCGAAAAAGTTATTAAATTCATTTTCCCACTCTTCATTTTCATCATAATCATCTTCTAAAGTATTTTCTTTATCAAATTCCTCCTCTTCATTAGGATTTTCTTTATCAAGTTCTTCTCCTAGCACATCTTTATAGGCATCTTCAATAAAAGCATTTTTTAACATAATGTCCTCCCTAATTTAAATATATTATATTGTAGTTAAAATCATAATAGTAGTATTTTTTATTGTGTTTGTGATAGTAGTAATATATTTTAGCACGGATTAAATCATTTTTTAGTGATTCTCTTTCTGTAATAATTCTGTATTCAGCCTCTCTATAAAGTAGTTTAAGCTGCCTCTTTTCCATATATAAAAGTATTCAATATTAAAAATATAATTAATTTTTTCATATATACACTCCTTTATAGAAAATATTTGATTTTAAACTCTTTTTAAAGTTTTACCACAAGAATTCAATTATCTTTTTTCAATTGATTAATTATATTAAAATTTTGAAACATTATTCCAGATAGAAGAGTGGAGGTTTTATGAAATTTATGTGTAATGTCATTCCAAGCTTGATAGAAATGATTTTCAAAGATGTATTTTAAAGGTTTAGTATATTATACAGCGTTATGAAGGGAAAAGAAAAGCAGCTCACGTTATTTTGTGAGCTGCTATTTTTTATCTTTGATATTTTAACTTTATAAATAGATTATCTAAACTTCTTAATACAAGACCAATTAAAAGTAGCGGAAATAGGTAGAACTTTGCTGAATAATCCACTATAGAGTTATTATTAGTTCTTTTCTTTTCTAACATATCTGTTTTATTCACCCCTTTTATTTACAAGAGTAATTATATACCACTTTTTCCATTTATGCAAGAAATAAAAAATACTTGTTTTGATAGATAAATTATGATAAAATGTTTAATCGAAAAGTACTTTTAAATTAGTAAAAAATACTAAAAAATAGAACACATTAACAAGGAGAAAAGAAATGAGTGAAAATTTAGAAAAAAGATATGGCTTTTCAGTAGCTTTCTCAATGGTTGTAGGAATAGTTATTGGAATTGGAATATTCTTTAAGGCTGGACAAATTTTAGTAGCGGCTAAGATGAATCCCAAAATAGCCATTGCAGCTTGGGTACTTGGAGGGATTATATCGATATTATCAGGTCTTACAGCAGCAGAAGTTGGAGCAGCTATACCTGAAACAGGTGGAATGATCGCTTGGATTAAGAAAATTTATGGAAAAAGAATTGCCTTCCTAGTTGGATGGGCACAATTAATCATATATTTTCCAGCTTTAATAGGGTTGATTGCATATTATTTTGCAGTATTTACGGGAAATTTTTTAAATATAGATCCTAGTAATACTATGTTTTTAGGAGGAACAGCGTTTGCAGCTATAACTTTTGTATTTGCAATAAATATATTTACAAAAAATGTAGGTGGAAGGATTCAAACTTTAGCTACAGCGGCTAAAATAGTTCCACTATTACTTATAACTGTATTCGGATTTTTATCTGGAGATAACTCGTCAGGAATGTTCTATATGACAGATATTACAAGAGAAGTAACATCATCATCACCTCTAATTTTATTAGGGTTGTCACTAGTACCTATTATGTTTGCTTTTGATGGATGGATATATGTTGGAACAATTGCGGGAGATTTAAAAAATGTAAAAAAAGATTTACCTAGAGCAATTATATTAGGATTGGGATTTATTGCAGTGTTCTATGTAGCTTTAAATCTAGCGCTATTAAATGTATTTACAGCAGAAGAGATTGTAAAAGTCGGAATGTTTGGAGTAGCAACAAAGTTATTTGGTCCTATGGGAGCTAAATTCATATTCTTAGGAATTATGATATCAGCTTTTGGTGGGTTAAATGGTATGACATTGGCATCTACAAGAATACCATATACTTTAGCAATTGAGGGGCATCTCCCAAAGAAAGAGTTCTTTGCTAAAATAGATGATAAACATAAGCAACCAATAAACTCTTCAGTAGTTATGTATCTATTGTCAGTTTTCTTCTTAATTGCGATGCTTATAACAGGGAATCCAGATGTTTTTGGGGATATTCCAGTAGCGTTATTTTGGTTATTCTATTGTTTAGTATTTTTAGGTCTATTTATTCTGAGAAAGAAAGAACCTAATTTAGAGAGACCGTATAGGGTTCCATTCTATCCAGTAGTACCTGTATTAGCACTAATTGGTGGAGCTTCAATATTTGTTTATGCAGCTATATCAAACCCTACATATATGGCAATATCAGTGCTATTAACATTAACAGGTCTTTTCGTGTATAGAGAGAATTAAAAATAAAAAAAGGACAACTTCTGATTTGATATGCTCCCTTTATAGTAGACAGATAAAATGATATAAATCTGTTTATTATGAAGGGATTTTTTTATATGGGCAAAAAATCAAAATTTTCTATTCAAGGAAAAGAAAAAATTATACTAAGGTTTTTAAATAACGAGATTTTAGCAAACTATATTTATGAGGATTTTAAAGCTAATAGATTTATTCTAAACGAACTGGTTCGTAGATATCACGCATATGGTATTGTAGGATTAGAGGATATACTAAAGGATATGCTAATTATTCTGAAGAATTAAAAATACAAGCTGTCTTAGATTATTTAAATAGAGTTTCACTACTTGATATTTTAAACAAATAGGAAAATAGAAGTCTTATTTCTTATGTATTAAGTTATCGAAATAATATGTATTGACAATAGATTTTTAGAAGAATTTTGGGGAAGTCTGAAAATTGAAAAGTTATTATTTAAAAAGATTTGAAACTCATAAAGAGTTAGGATCAGATATGAAAGAATGCATAAATTTTTACAACAAAGAGATTACAAAAAAATAAACAGTTTAAGCCCTTTAGAATACAGGGCTCAACCGCTTAGATTTTTATTTTTTATATTTGGCTTTCAGTGTAACTTTATCAAGAATATGTCCATCCATTTCATTATAAAGTTCATTTAAGTAGAAACCTGGTTGTAATTTTATATTTTTATCTAAAGCATAAATAGTAAAATTATAAGTATGATCTTTATCTGGTGGCGCAGGTCCACCAAAATGTGAAGCATCATTTTTATTTAAACCTCCCATAGAGGAAATCCAGCTATTAACTCCTTGAATAATATCTTCATTTTCCAAACTAGAGTTTTCTTTTAGCTCAGTAGCAGTTCCAGGGATAATCGCAATCCAATGTATCCAAGAAAATCCAGTGACAGGGATAGCATCAAAATCTTCCATCACAAAAGCGTAACTTTTGGTATTTTTTGGAGAGTTTTTCCAATTTAAAGGTAGCGATAATGAAGGCATTCCATTTAAATTTTGAGCTCCATATTTTCCATATTTTTCTTTTATATATCCATTTTCTATACCAGAACTTTCTAAAGTAAATCCAAAAGCTGAAATGGATAGAGCAGTTAAAGTTAATAAAACATTTTTCTTCATAGTGAAGTCCTCCTAAGTTTTGAATTAACTTAAGAATAACATACTATTTATTATCTGTTAATAACTCACTTTTTTGTAAGTATTTAATTCCCAATTCTTGAAATTTTGCAAAAGTAGGGATTAACTCTTTTCCAAATTCGGTTAATTTATATTCGGTATGCTTTGGATAAACATTGTATTCAATTTTTTCTAAAAGTCTATGCTCAATCATGTCATTTAAATGTTGAATTAACATTTTTTCATTACAACCAACAATATCTTTTTTCAAATCAGTTAGACGTTGGTTTCCTAAACGCATTCTCCATAGAATAATTGGAGTCCACTTTCCTTTTAAGATAAAGAAAACAGCTTCTAAAGGACAGGTTATATTTCTCACGGTATTTCTCCTCCTAAATTTATTTTTTACTTTAAGATACCATAAAATTATTCAACTTGTAAACTATTTATTGAGAATAGTTGATGAGCATTATAACATGGCTATACTCTATTTATTCACAGAGTATAAAGAGTTATAGTTTATATCAAAATCGTATTGTAAAACCAATTTAATATCATAGTTACTATAATTTTTTGATTCTCCATTATCCTGTTCTCTTTTCTCTTCAGAGCGATTAAGAATTCCCCAGAATCTTACACCATCTAAAGGGCCACTTTTAACGTTATAGCTAAAGATAAAGTTTAATCCAATCCCTTCTACTTTATGGATTTTTTCATTTTCCAAATATCCAGAAGTTATAGGGACAGAGATTCCAGCAGTAAATTCAGGAGTAAATTGATACATGGAACCAAAGGAATAAGAAAACATATCAGCATGAATTCTATCTAAAGTTTGATCTCCTACAAAAGTTATATCTGTTACTATTCCTGTATTAGGAGCGACTTTATCGCTTACATAACCAATGGCTGAGAAAAGAACTGTTTTATCTTGAATATAAGATAATTGTCCAGAATAAACATAAACACTATCAGCATTCATAGAGCCGGGTAAATTTTTAACTATTTTTTTAGTATCGCCGATAATATCAGCATAAAGACCTATGGCATCAATTTTTACCATTTTTTTATCGCTTAAAGGAATAAGTTTAGAAAATTTACTAGCAAATTGATTAGAAACATCTTCTTGATAACGGCTACCAAGAGTTAAAATAGTTCCCTTTTTACTATCATAAACACCGCCGATACTGTATTTAGGTTTTTCATCAAGAAGTTCATTACTTAAATTTCGTACCCTTACTTTAGCATCATCCCATTTTAAACCTGGATCAAAAGAACCAATTTCACGTTTTGTGTAAAGAGTATATAGTGAAAAATTATCATTAAATTTATTAGAGAAAAAAAATCCTTCAACTGTAATAGGTGTAGGTCTAATAGAAGAACCATTAATCATAGGAATTTCATATTCCCACCCACCATATCCATAATCTGTAATAAATCTACCAATTTTAAAGTCAAAGTTATCATATCTTAATTTAATAGCAGGGATAGCTCCATGATCAAAACCACTATGTCCATCTAAATAGAAACTTGAATCTTTCCTTGGATTTGAAGATATAGCATCTACTCTATGATAAGAAATATCAAATCCAATTATATTTTTCCAATAGCCACTTGTAAAATCTAAAAATGTCCCATTAACCCAAGCATCGGATTGCCTTTTAGATGCCGCTTCTCGATCTCTGTTCCGGTATTCATTTCTAAAACGTACTTTTAAGTTAGAATCAGTAAAAAAGGTGTTAACTGTAGGTTGTTGTTTAAAATTTTCAAGAGTTTCAATATTGTAAGAGTTTTCATCTTTAGCAGTTGAAGTTTGTTCTGCAAATAATGAAATTGATGTAAGGTAAAGAAGTAGAGATAGATGTGAAAAAATTTTTTTCATAAAATACCCTCCCTAAAATAATATATGCAATCAAGCAATATATATTTAGGGTAGTAGATTTAAACTATTTTGAAA
>Charlie_p2__coassemble_2092_pt1 | contig 13050 bp, 9 predicted proteins | sample Charlie_p2__metabat2_low_PE_014 | metagenome-assembled genome bin Charlie_p2
TTTCTGTTTTTTCAATATACTCTGAAATTTTAATCCCATTTTCTTCATTAAAATAGATTAAATCTTTAGCTATTCCAAATACAGAAGCTTTTAGTGTATTTATTTTTTCTGAGCACCTATTAATTATATCCTTCGTTCCAGCTCCAGCTACTCTTAATATATATTTTTTATTACAGACACTCACAAGGAAATTTTTATTGGTCATTCCACCTAAAACTTCAATCTCACCTATCTCTTCAAGTGTTGTATTTAGTATAGATACTATTAGTCCTTTTATCTCTGTTTCTCTTTGAATATTTTTCTTCTCAAGATTTAAATTTTGGGATACTTTTTTTATAATGATCAACTCCTTTTCAAGGTATTTTTTTATTTAGTTTTTCTGAAAAATTTAGAGTGCCAATCAAAAATAAAGTTATTGAAGAAACCATAATAATAAGTATTGCAGTATTAACGTAAACTGTAAGTAGACCTAGAAGATAGTTTCCAAAAGGAACTAAAATTCCTCCAAAAAATGATAAACTGGCAAAGAATCTTCCCTGTAAAGTTGGGTTAACCTTACTTTTTAATTGAGTGCTTAAAGGAATTAAAGATAAAGAGTTAAAGGAACCTGCTAAAAAATTAAGAGTTAAAAATATATAAAAATAATAAGTTTTACCAATCACACCTAAAAATAGGGCAATAAACCCCTGTATAAAGATACAGATAATCTCACCTTGATAGTAGAGTTTTATATTTTTCTGACTATGTGATACTTTAAGCATAATAGCAGAACCTATAAGTAATCCAAAAATTTCAGCAAAGTTGATAACTCCATATTGCCATTCAGAGATATTGATTACTTTTAATAGCGCAAAAGGAATAACTGTCATAGCAAGAGGTGCCATAAGAAAATTGATAATCATTAAAAGTAGATAGCTATTTTTTAAAAATCTCTGAGTTTTTACTAGATTAAAAATGTCCTTATATTCTGAAAAAGAGAATCTATTAACAGTGTTTTGAGTACTTTCTAGATTTTTATATTTTAAAAATATCTCAGAGACAGCGGAGATTAAAAATGTTAGAGCATTGAGTAAAAAAATAGACTCTATTCCCTGAGTTTTATATAGAAATACTCCTAAAATAGGGGATGTAAGTTCTGAAATATTATCTAAAATCCCTTGCCAACTATTTCCTTTTCCATAGAGAGATTCATCTATAATTCTGGGAAAGATAGAGACTGAGGAGATATCAAAAAATCTACCTATCACTTTTGAAATAGATATAAAAAGGGTTAAAAAACCAATGGAAAATCCATAACTATGATAGTGATACCAAAGAGCAAAAAATAGTGTAAACTGAAGTATATCAGTTATTATCACAATCTTTTTTTTATTTCTTTTTTCAATATAAAGACCAACAAATGGTAAAATCAGTAGTGCTGGTAAAAATGTAGTTCCCATAAAACTCCCCATTGCTCTACCAGAAGATGTTTTATCCAGTATAAGAAGGGGGATAGCCAAATTAAAAATAGAGTTTCCCACAGTGGAGGTAAAGCGACCAAATAAAAATAAAAATAGGTTTTTCATCTATTTTATCAATCCTCCTTTTTTATGGCTAAAAACTCAAGATATCTTTGATATAGTTGTTTTCGTACCATAAAATGGAATTGAAAAGAGAGAGTTATAAGTATCAGTATTCCCACTAAAAATACAATATCAACTTTTTCAATTATAACTCCAAATACGGCTATTCCCAGAGGTATTAAAATCTGTTTAGTTCCCATAAAAAGAGCAAAAAATTTGCCTTTTATATTGTTATCCACTTTTTCATGAAGCATTGAGTTAGTAGGAATCAATATCATGGAGTTAATTATAAACAGTGTTAAAATTCCAATTATAAAAACGATAACTCCTGCTCTATGACTTAAACTATAGCTCTGTTTTAATGTAAAATAAAAGAGAAAAAGGGCTATTGATTGCACAGGAATCATCAGTAAATATTTTTCCTTTAGTTTAAATCTCTCACTAAATCTAAAGACTATAATACTTCCAAGAAATAGACCACACATAGTTAAACTTTGAAGATAACCTATAAATTGATCTGGCATTTTTATCTGTTCTTTAATAAAATATATTAAAACAACTCCAAAAAATGGAGTCAATAAAAAATTTAGAACTAAGGTTAAGAAAAGAATATCCTTTAAAACTATCTCTTTTTTTAAATAGTTTATAACAGTTTTATAGTTGGTCATATCCTTTTTTTCTGAACTGTTGCCAATATCAACTTTCAAAAAATACTCCAAAATTCCAGAAATTAAAAAAGATAGCATATTTAATATTAAAATAAAATTAAGCCCCCAAAGAGTATATAAAAATACTCCAATAATAGGGGATAAAACACCTACAAAGTTATTCCCAATACTCATAAAAGAGGTTCTTTTTCCTATGTTAAGGGTTGGAGATATTTTTGAAAAGATAGCATTATTTGCAGAACCAAAAAATGAGCTAACAATGGTTTGAGTAAATAGCATAAAAAACAATGTGGTAACAGTATTATTTTTATTAAAAAGGTATATTAAAATAACGATACCATTGATAATATCAGTTGTAACTAAGATATTTTTTTGATTTTTTCTATCAGCAAAACTTCCTGAATAGAGGGAGGAGAGTATAGCAGTAAAAAGTATTGCACTAAAAAAAAATCCCATTGTGCTACCTGAACCAGTCATGTCTAAAATAACTAATGGTATTATACTAACTTGCATGGATGATCCTAGATTGGACACCAATTGACAAATAAAATAGAGTCCAAAATTAAATCTTTCATTTTTTACATACATTATCCACCCCTTTTTAATTTATTGATATTCCATAGGGTACATCTAGTATAATCTATCATAAATAACTTAAAATAAATATTAACTAAAAAAAAATAAATGGGCGAAATTAAATATTTTTATAAAAAAAACTGCTAACAATTTTTAGCATTGTCAGCAGTCAGATTTTTAAATAAGTTTATAAAAAATATAAATTAAAAGAAAATATTACAATTTCTTAAGTCTACATTCCATAGGAGCTTTATATTTCTCTTTGTGCATTGGCATCCGTGAATAGCATCAAATATAGTTTCTAAGTTATAATGTCTTATTATATAGGATTCGACACATACATCTAAAGTTGTTTTTCTATCTCTTAAATTGCAAGGATATACTATAACAATCTCCTCTCTAAGTTTATTAAGTTTTTTTAAAGTATCTAAGGTAATATCATTGATATTCTCAAATCTATGTAAAACATTATTCTCTCTATCTAGAATAAGTCCCTCTCCAATGTGGAATAGATTTTCTTTAACAATATTTCTGTAAGAGTTAGTTAATTTTTCATAAGCTATAATCATGGTATCAACCCCTTCTATTATCTTAATTACCATATGTATTACCTCATAGATACCATAAAGTCAAATGCTTTCCTTTAATTTGAATCATTAGTCTAATAAATAGTTCCTAAGGAATAGTCATGTATAGGGATTGGATACATCTCAAATCCTTGAACTTTTTTATTAAGTGCACCATTTAAATCTCTATAAAACAGCATTACCTCACTATTGTTATTCACAATAATCTCTTGGATTTGCTGATATATTTTCTCTCTTTTACTTTCATTTAAAGTACCTCTAGCTTCCTCTAAAAGTTTATCCACTTTTTGATCATTGAAAAATGTACGATTTCCCGGAGCACCAAAAGCGCTGGAGTGATGAGTTGGATAAAGCGCATAATCAGAATCTCCAGTAACACTTCCCCAAGAACCTATAAACATATCAAACTCTCCACCATTAGTTTTAACCCAATAGATACTTGGTTCTAAAACAGTTATTTGAACCTCTATTCCAACTTCATTTAGATAACCTGCAATAATCTCTGCAGTTTGAATATCTATATTGTTACTCATAGTTGCTAAAGTTAAAGATTTACCTTTTAAAGGTGCTAAAAGTTTAGAGGCTTCATCTTTATTATAACCCAAATTTTTTAAATTTGGATTGAATCCCTTTACACCCTTAGCAACAGGAGAAGTAGCAACTTTTCCCTCTCCATTTAAAACTACATCTAGGATAGTATCTTTATCAATAGCTAAATTAATCCCTTTTCTTATATTGGAATCTTTAAAAACATCTTTTTTTAAGTTTAGTCCCATATATGTGTAAGAGTATGATGGCTTAGAAATAAACTTTAAATTTGGATTACTATTGATAGTTTTTTCATCTTGTGGAGGTAGTGAGAAAGCGATATCAGCTTCCCCTGTTTCTAAAGCTATAGTTCTATTAGTTGCTAAAGGGATAGTTTTAATATCTATCTTTTCATAATCTGGTTTTGTGCCAAAATAGTTTTCAAATCTTTCCAATACTACACCCTCTCCAGGAACCCATTTTTCCAAAATATATTTACCACTTCCCATAGGTTTCTCTATTAAAATGTGAGAATCTTTTGAAAGATAATTTTTACTTACTATGCTTAGGGCAGGATGAGTAAGTTGGTCTATTATAGAGGAGAATGGTTTTTCTAGAACCATTTGAAAATTATAGTCATCTTTTATGACAATCTCCTTAATAGGAGGTAAAACTCCAGCAATTCTAGGAGATTTTTTCATTCTTTCAAATGAGAATTTAACATCTTCAGAGGTTAATTTATCTCCATTTTGAAAAAAAACATTATCCTTTAAAGTAAAATCTATGGTCTTATTGTCCACAAACTTATAACCTTTAGCCAATCCCAAAACTGTTTCCATATTTGAATTTTTTTCTAAAAGCCTTGAATATATTAAACGGTTTACTCTTAAAGAGAAACCATCATTTCCAAAGTGGGGATCAAAAGTTCTGGGATCCCCCTCTTGTGCTATATTGATAGTGGCTGAAAAAACAGCAATACTCAGTGTAAATATAAAAACTAAAAATAAATGAACCCTCTTCATAAAATCCTCCCTTTATAGAATGGTTTTTTCAACCTTATCAATAGTAGTCCCTAAAAACTCTTGGGCTACCTCTTTAAATTTTTGAGAATCACCACTGACAAAAAACTTTATATCTGTTTCTTCCGTGTATTTTCCCTCTCCTATAATTACTTTTAAAGATTTTGCAGTCTCTTTAGCGGGATCTACAATACTGCCACTAAAATATCTTTTTATATATTTTTCAATTAAAGGGTAATGAGTACAACCTAAAATAAGGGTATCTACATCTTTAGGTAAACTATCTAAATAAGTTTTAATCAATTGATTGCTCATTGCATTATCTTCCCACCCCTTTTCAATCATTCCGACAAAAAGAGGGCATTTAACTTGAGATATTTTTAAATCTCTATCAAATTTACTAAACTCTTTTAAATAGATATCCATTTTAATTGTAGCTGGAGTTGCAATAACTCCAATATTTTTATTTTTAGTTACTCTCATTCCCTCTTTAACACCATTATCCACAACTCCTACAACGGGGATTTGATATCTCTCTTTCATTATGTTCATAGCAGCACCAGTTGCTGTATTACAAGCTATAACAATGGCATCTACTTTTTTTTCATAGACTAGGAAGTCTGAGACCTTCAGACAGAGCGCACGAATCTCTTCAATCTCTCTATCTCCATAAGGAGCGTGTAAGCTATCTCCAAAATAGATGATATTGTCATAGGGAAACTCTTTTAAAACCTCTTTTAACACTGAAACTCCCCCTACTCCAGAATCAAATACTCCAATTGTTCTCATTAAAACCTCACATTCATTTTTTATATTAATTTTATTATGCTACCTGATTCTCCAGGAATTGCAGGAGCGACTTCTAATCTTCTAGGAATTCTTATTTTTAAATCCTCAACATGACTTATAATCCCTATTTTCATTTTTTCTTTCCACCTAATCTCCTCTAAAATCTCAATAACTCTATCTAAAAGAGTGGCATCTAAAGTTCCAAATCCTTCATCTAGAAAGAAAAATTCAAGTTGTATTTTACCTTTTAATTGTAGTTGACTTGAAAGTGCAAGAGCTAGAACCAGAGAAACAATGAAAGTTTCTCCACCTGAAAGAGTTGAACACTCTCTGGTAAAGTTGCTATTAAAAGCATCTACAATGTTGAAATCACAGTTATTATCCACCGTTAAAATATATCTTCCTCGCGTAATCTTTTGCAATCTTTTAGAGGCTTCATAAGCGATATAATCCAATCTCTTTCTAGCTAAAAACTTAACAAATTTTCTTCCTTCAAACTTTTTCTGAAGTGTTAAAATATCATCTTGTTTTAAAGTTAGTACACTTATTTTTTCAAAAAGTTCTTTAGCTTCTTTAGCCAATTGTTCAAGTCTATTTAGTTCGCCCCTATGTTCGGTAATCTCTTTAAATAGTCTCTTCTCTTGAAGTGTTAATGATTCTAAATTTTTCTCTAGTTCGTGCCATGTATCATCATTAAACTCTCTATCTCCAATGGATTTTATAACTTCATCTTTTAAACTATGGTATCTAATGCTATCTTTTTCAAATGTGGATATTTTATCTTTTAATAAGATGATTTTATTATCATCTAGTATATGGTTTAATATATCCTCAGTGGATAAAAATCCTTTTAAAGTGGCCTCTGTTTTTAACCACTCCTTTTTATCATTGTAACTATCTTTTAAGTTATTATTTTTTTCCTCTAAACTTATAACTTCAAGGGAAAGAGTCTGAACACTATTGAAATCTTTAAATATATTATCTCTTATACCCCTAAGAGATATATCTAAATTTTCTCTTCTATTGGAAACCTCACGATACTCTTTATCCATGTTTTCCAGTAGGTCTTTTCTATCACTTATAAACTCCAAGGAATCACTTTCTAATCTTAACTCAGATATCTTTTCTCTCTCCTCTAAAATCTCATTTTCATATAGAGTTGATTTTTCTTTTATTCTATTTAAATCACTCTCTTTTTGAGTTATATTAGATGAGTAGTTTGCTATATTTGATTTTAGAGTAGAGATTTTATTATTTAACTCTTTTTCATGTTCTAAAATCTCTTTTTCTTTAACTTTTAAATCATTTATAGTGTTCTCTTTAACTTGAAGCTCATTTTTTAGAGTATCTATATTATCTACCTGATTTAATTCAGCTAATTTTTCAAGATGATAGTTAAGTTTTGTATCTATTTCTACTATAGTTTTTTCTAACTTCTCCTTTGTTTTAGATAGTTCATCTAAAACAGATGTGTCTATACTCTGAATCTCTTTGGCTGGATTTGGGTGATCCTTTGATCCACAAACAGGACAACACTCTCCATGAATAAGATTTTTAGATATTTCAAAAGCTTTACTTTCAAGATGTTGTTTATTAATATTCTCAATTTTTTTTAAATAACTTTCTAACTCCAATGATGTTGAGCTTTTTAAAGCGCTTTCTTTTTTAATCTCAATTTCTAGCTTATTTTTTTCCTTTAGCTTTTCCTCTAGTAGTTTAATATCAGTATTTAATCTCTTTATTTCATCTTCCAAAGAGATTAATTTATCTTTATCTATCTTCTCAAGGTTTTGAAGATTGTTACTTTCATTTTCCAGAGATAGATTATCAATTTTCAATTTTTCATATAAAGATTTTAAATCAGAGGAGATTGAGTTAGAATCCTTTAAAGTTTCTCCCAGAAGTTTTTCTTTAAATTTTAATGATCTAATATACTGATCCCCTTTACGTAAATTATCTAACTCCACATAATCAACTTTCAGGTTATCCAACTCTAAAATCAATTTATCTAATTCGACCTGTTTCTCTTTTTCCTGCTCCTTAAGATTTTCTAGGGCTGAGTTTAGAGAATCCAAAGAGTTTTTTGATTTTAAAAGATTATTTTGGTTAGTCAGAATGTTCTCTCTAATATCTTTTATTTCATCAATAGTGCTTTTAAAAGAGATAGCGCTCTCATGTTTAGCAAGTATATTTTTACATAACTCAATATCCTCTCTCTCTAAATCAATTCTATCAAGTTCACTATTATATGAGTTTAACTTTTCAAATAGAGCTTTTAACTCCTTTAACTCCTCATATTTAATGGTGATTGTTTTTTTATCTGTTAACAGGTTATCATACTCTCTCTCTTTATCAGACAGTATATTTTTAATATTATCTATAGTTTCTAGAGAACAGTCCCCCTTTCCCTTAATCTGATTTTCTAAAGATGTTATCTCCTCTTTAAGTTTATTATTTCTAATTTTTATTTTTTCAGACATCTTAGTTCCATATCTCTCCAAATCAAAGATATTTTCTAACATGGTCATTTTATCAGCACCTTTTAGTTTTAGAAACTCGCTAAACTTACCTTGAGGAAGAACAACTGATCTAGTAAAATCACTTACATTTATACCAAAATATTCATCTATCTTACTCTCTACATTTTTTACAGTATCAGCAATAACATCCCCATTTAAAAGTAAAATAGGGTTACTCTGCTCAAATTTTTCCTCCCCTTTTCTGGAGAATTTTTTCTTATAGCATCTAGTTATTTCAAAGATATCCTTTCCAAGTGCAAATTTAAAATACACCTCTAAAATATCACTATCTTGATTTAAACATGGTCTTATATTTTTACCTTTACTACCCATAGTTCTTGGAATTTCATCAAAAATAGCAAAAATCATAGCATCTAGTATTGTGGATTTTCCACTTCCTGTTTCCCCAAAAATACCGAAAAGCCCAAGAGAGGTTAAAGCATCAAAATCGACTATCTGCTTTTTAGAAAAACTTTGTAATCCTGTTATTTCTAGTCTAATTGGTCTCATTGCTTTCTCCCTCCTCTAAAAGTTCTAAAAAAAGTTTCGTTATATTTTCATTTGGGGGTAATCCCATAGTTTCTTCCTTAAAGAACTCTATAAAAGCCTCTTCTAAAGTTTGTTCGTTATAATTCGTAATTTCAATCTCTTTTGATTTTATCTTTATAATAGGGATAATCTCCAATATATTTTTATTACTTTTAATTTTTCTAATCTGTGAATTTGTAAGAGGTTCTTCCAATTCCACATTTAAGTAAACCCACTCATTTACATCTACAAGAGCTAAGGACTTATCGATAGCTTCTTCAGCTCCAACCACAGTGTACTCCTTAATAGGCTTATAGTTTTCTAAAGGTATCTCTTTGACCATTGTATAATCTTTTAGTATATCAACTACAAAAACCTTTTTATCAAATCTATTTTCTGTAACTCTGTACTCAATAGGAGAACCACAATAGTAAGCCTTTTTATTTGTGAAAGACATAGGCTTATGAACATGTCCCAAAGCTATATAGTTGGCATTAGGTAGATCATTTACGGCAATAGCTCTTGAACCTCCAAGCTCTAGAGCAACCTCTCCCTCTCCCATAGAACCGGCTACATATATATGAGTCATGACAACAGTTGGTATATCCTCCCGGTTATGCTTCACTCCCTCTTCCAAAATCTCTTTAATTCTAACATTAAATTTTATATTATCAAAAGTTTCATTTAAAGTGGTTTCACTTGGGAAAGGAAGGTTATAGATATATATTTTTTTATTGTTTTTTTCTATAAAAATTCCACCAGGTACAGAACTGTATATATTAAGCGTTCCATACTCTCCAGGAGTTATCTCTTGAAATGCTCTATCGTAGATTATAACTCCACAATCTTTAGCCAAGTGAGAAACTGCTGTTAATCTTTGAGGATTGTCATGGTTTCCTGGGATTATTATAATACCAACCTCTCCATTTAAAGAGAGCTGTTTTATGCTATCAAAGAATAGTTTTTCAGCTTCTGCCGAAGGGTTGTATGTATCATAGATATCTCCTGCCAAAAGGATTAAATCAATACTCTCCTCTTTTACAATTTTTTCTAAAGCATCAATAAATAATTTTTGTTCTAATATTCTTGATTGTCCTTCAAGTTTTTTACCTAAATGCCAATCAGAAGTATGAAGTACCCTCATAAAGCTCCTCCTAAATTATTTCTTCTTTAATACAGTGTATCACTGAATTTAGCAAAATTCAAACACTATCAGAAAAGAATGATATTTTTAAAAAACAAAAAAAACCATGAGAGTAAACTCTAAAAAAGAGTCTACTTCATGGTTTTAGCTATTAATATTTTTTGGTCTCAACATAGCTGTAACTAAAACTGTAATAGGAATAGATAACACTAAGCCTATACTTCCAGCTATACTTCTTATTATTTCAGTGGCTACAATATCTAGATTAACTATTTCAAGAAAGCTCAATTTAAAAGAGAAAAATACCATTATTAATGATAAAGAACTTCCAACATAAGCTAGTATTAAAGTATTTGACATAACTCCCATTATATCTTTTCCAATATTCATTCCAGATTTTATAAGTTGCTTAGTTGTAATTTCAGGATATATAGTTTCTATCTCCCACATAGATGAAGCTATGGATATTGCCACATCCATAACAGCACCTAAAGCACCTATAATTACCCCTGAAAATAGTATGCCTCTATAGTTTAAGAAAGACCCATTTGAACCATAGACTAATGCTTGCATATCCTCAGAACCCATACCTACAAGATTACTATAGTTTCCAATGCCCATAGCCAGTAATCCAGCCACTAAAGTGCCCAAAACTGTACCAACTACACCAGCAAAAGTTTTTCTATTTATACCACTAACTATAAATAGAGTTAAAATTGTAATTATTGTTGCTGAGATAATTGTAATAGGAATGGGGGAGAAACCTTTAAGAAGTAGTGGTATCAGAAAAAATATTACAATAATCAGCGTTAAAACAAGGGTTATAAAGGATTTTAATCCTTTTTTGCCACCTATCAATAGCATAAATAACATAAAAATACCTGTTAAAAAATATAGAGATTTTTCCTTAGAACGCTCAAAAATTTTAAGACCTGTCAGTTTACCATTATCTTCATACTGATATAGAAGTATATTTTCTCCCTTTTTTAAAATTAATTTATATGGATTTATTTGATCAATTGTGTTTCTTAAAGTATAGGTATTCCCTTTAAAATCTCCATTTAATAGCTTGATTTCTAAGTGTTGATATCTAATATCACTCTCTATTGAGATATTTCTAACTTCATTAGTGTCATCATAGGAGATGTCTATAACTTTCCCTTTAACAACCTTATATTCCCTATCTAAAATCTCCTCTTTATAAAAATTTTTTAAATTCTTTAAGCTATCTCTCTCTCCTAAAACAACTGTACTGAGTAAAAATAAAATTAGAAGTATTCGTTTCATATTCTAGTCCTTACATCGCCGGGATTAGGATTTGCTCTCCTATCTGTATAATATTTGGATTTTTAAAGTTATTAATTTTTATTATATTGTTGACAGTAGTACTGTTTTCTTCAGCTATTTTACTTAAATTATCGCCTTTTTTAACTATGTATACTATAGGAGCTCTATTCTCTTCCACACTACTCTTAGATTCTTCTAAAGTTTGAATAGCCTCTGCATCTGCTTCCATGCTTATCAATACTTCACTTATATCAGGGATAGTTATTCCATTATTCGCCTTAATATCTTCAACTAAAACATCTCTAATAGGAACAAATAAATCATTTGTTTCCACGGCATTTTTAAAGTCATATCTATCTCCACCGCCCACAATAAAATCATTTGTTGCAACTGTATATATCTCATCATCATCTATTGGCATACCGTTCTCCAAAGAGATACTAACAATTCTATGTTCATACTCCTTAGTGGGGTCATATACTACTTTTAACCCGGCGAACTGTCCATCTGTCATATAATCGGCTCCTATACCGTGGTCTATAAGTTGTTTTAAGTGTGCTCCAGTAACTTTTACAACTACAACTTGGTTATCAAAAGGCATAATTTCATAGAGGTCTCCCATAGTAATATCACCTTTATAAAGAGTTCTTCTCAATCCCCCACCATTAGTTAGACCGATTTGAGCATTTGTATATTTTCTCATAACATCAGTAGCCCAGTATCCAAGCTCTGTTAAAGAGCCCTCTCTACTGTGCGTTAAATCCTCACTTAAAACTCCCAATTTCTCATCTAATATATCACTCATCTCTTCAGATTGAGCAGCTAAGATTTTAACCATCTCTTCATCTGGAATTATATCTGATTTATTGTTGGAAACCATATTTACAGTTGGAGTTATCTCAAGTATTTTTCCATCCTCTACAACTATATGAAGAGTTCCTAAAGCTCTACCATACTGATAGGCTTGAACAACTGGTTTCCCATTCATAGTTCCAGCAACTGTTCTGTGAGAGTGTCCTGTTACAATGGCATCTATACCTTCGACTCTAGTTAACCTATCAAGTTCCTCTCCCAACACGGTTTTATCATCATTTTGATCGCTTGGAATATGAGTTATGGCAACTATGACATCTGGTTTCCCTTCAGGTGCCTCTCCATTTTTTAGGAAATTAACCCAATAAGCAGCAGCTTCTTCCACAGGCTTAAACTCTATATTTTGAATAAATTCAGCTTTTGTTTGAAATTTAGTTTGCTCTGTTGCAAGACCTATCATTCCAACCTTCACTCCATCCACCTCAACTATTTTATAGGGTTTAGCCCAAGCAACTGGCTTATCTGTTGTCTTGTCATATATATTGGCAGCGATATATTCAAAATCTCCATCCTCTGCCCATTTTTCGATTCTATCACTACCCCAATCAAACTCGTGGTTTCCAACAGCAGATACTGTTAATCTCATGGCTTTCATCATCTGACTAACTGGTGCTCCAAATGTTAGATTTGATATGGCTGTTCCCTGATAGTTATCACCTCCGCTAACCACTATTGTATTGGGATTAAGTTCTCTAGCGGCATTAATGTATCCAACCATTTTGGCCATTCCTATATTTTTCCCTTTCTCTCTAGTGTCCTCTGCAACATTTCCATGAAAATCATTAAAACTGATAATATCAATCACTGTGATTTTGGCAAATAGTGTTGTTACTATAAATAGTAGAAATAAAAAATATTTAATTGTTTTCAATATTTTGTTCATTATAAATAATATAATCACCTTTATTTTTCTTTTCTTCAATAGACATTTGTTGGTGAATCAAATGCATTGCAGATTGTTCATCAATAT
>Charlie_p2__coassemble_2095_pt1 | contig 13015 bp, 12 predicted proteins | sample Charlie_p2__metabat2_low_PE_014 | metagenome-assembled genome bin Charlie_p2
CTTATAAACTTTTATCAAAAATATTTTACCATATTTTAAAGTATTATTTTAGAAAATAAATTTATATTTTTTAAAATAATTAGTGCTCTGATCATTTTTGTTATATAATTACTAATGTACAAAATTTATAAATCAGTATTTTAAGGAGAAAAAATGAGAGTAGACTTAAATGAAATTTTTGAAGAATTCGCTGAAGCTAGAAGAAACGGATTTTTAAAAGTAAAAGAACTAAAAGATCAAGGAGCTAATATAGTTGGTACATTTTGTACCTATACACCAAAAGAGATTGTTTATGCTGCCGGGGGGACTCCAGTTACTCTATGTGGTGTAAGTAATGATACTATTCCTGCTGCTGAAGTTCATTTACCTAAAAATCTTTGCCCATTAATAAAATCTAGTTATGGCTATGCTATTTCTGATAAATGTCCTTATATGTATTTTTCGGATTTAGTTGTAGGAGAGACTACATGTGATGGAAAAAAGAAGATGTATGAGTTATTGGGAGAGATTAAAGATACTTATGTAATGCAACTTCCACATTCGCAAGACTCTGAATACGCAAAAAATATGTGGGAAAATGAAGTGATAAGATTCAAAGAGAAGCTTGAATCAAAATTCTCTACATCTATAACAGAGGAAAAATTACGTAAAAGTATAAACTTATGTAATAGAGAAAGGGTTAGTCTTACAAACTTTTACTCATTGGGAAAACTTGTTCCTCCTCCAATTTCGGGATATGATATGTTTACTATTTTAAATGGAGTTCTGTATATTTTTGATAAAGAGAAACAGATTGCAAAACTTGATCAAATTACAGCTACTCTTAAAGAGATGCACAGCAACAATGAGTGTAAAATATCTAAAACTGCTCCTAGGATTCTAATTACTGGTTGTCCTCTTGGAGGAGTAGCAGATAAAATCATAAAACAATTGGAAGAGGTTGGAGCTGTTGTAGTTGTCTATGAAAATTGCGGTGGAACAAAAAATACTGAGAGATTAGTTGATGAAAATGAGGCCCCTATAAAAGCTATTGCCGATAAATATCTTTCTATTCCTTGTTCTGTAATGAGTCCAAATAAAGGAAGAGAGGAGATGCTTTCAAAACTTATTGAAGATTATAAAGTGGATGGGGTAGTAGAGATTATTTTACAGTCTTGCCATACTTATGCCATTGAAACCAGAAATATCAAAAGACATGTCAATAATCTAGGAGTTCCTTTTATATCTATAGAGACTGACTACTCTACCTCTGATAAAGGGCAAATAAGAACAAGATTGGAAGCTTTCGTTGAAATGCTTTAATTTTAAAAATCTAAAGTGATTTAATATAAAACTATTGGGAGATTAAACTATGAAAAAAAACTTTTTTACCTATTCACTTCTTGTACTAGCAGGAATTACATTTTTTACTGGTTGTTCTAAAGAAACATCTGAAAAAACTACACAAAATCCAAAATCCACAGAGATAAGTTTTATGATACCGGATTGGGGTGTCCCACCTCAGACTATGCTTGATGAGTTTCAAAATGAATCTGGAATTAAAGTAAATATTGAAACTGTGTCATGGGATGATATTAGAAATAAAATTGCGATTGCTGCCAATGGAAAAAAAGCTGCTGCAGATGTTTTTGAAGTGGATTGGTCTTGGGTCGGGGAATTCAATAGTGCCAATTGGTTAGAGCCATTAACTCTTTCACAGGAAGATATAAAGGATATACCTAGCTTATCAACATTTATACTAAATGAAAAAATACTTGCTGTTCCATATGCTAACGATTTTCGTATAGCCTATTATAACACAGAGCTTTATAAAAGTGCAGATTTAAAAGAACCTCAAACTTGGAATGATGTAGCTAAAAATATGGAAACTTTAAGACAAAAAAATGTTCTTAAATATCCATATACATTCCCTCTAAATGCCAATGAAGGGACTACTACATCATTTATTTGGATGACCTTTTTAAGAGATGGAAAAGTTTTTAATGATGATAATACTCTCAATAAGGAAAATGCTCTTAAAACATTAAATTTTATAGATGAGATGGTAAAAAAGGAACTTATAAATCCCGCTAATCTAACAATGAGTGCTATTGATACATATAGAGAACTGCTTTCAAAAGATGCTGCTTTTATGGTTGGACCAACATCTTTCATTGCAAGAGCTACTGATCCAAACCAATCTAAAGTTATTGGAGAGATTGAGGTTATTGTTCCTCCTGGTGAAAATGGAAAAGCTACTCAAACTATGGCTCTTACAGAGGCAGTGGGAGTATCATCTTTATCTGAAAATAAAGAAGCTGCTAAAAAATTTGTAGAATGGTATACTTCAAAGAAAACTCAAAAAGCTTTCTTTAAGGAATTAAGTGCTATTCCTACAAGAACTTCTGTTTTAAATGAAGTTATAGATGCTGGTGAAATAAATAATTCTGGAGCTATGAAAGAGGTTTCATTATTAGTTAAATCTCCTTTTCCAAATGGAGTTCCAGCTTATTATGCTGAGATGAGTAATATAATCTACAATGCTATCAATAAAATGGCTAGTGGAAATATCACTCCTGAAGTTGCTGTAGAAGAGATTGATTCTAAAATTAAAGGTCTTCTTCAAAAGTAAATGAGAACACTAATTAAACAAACTAAACTATTTCCCTATTGTTTAATTTTACCATCTATTTTTATTATAGTTTCTACAGTACTATATCCTATTATTCTAACTCTATTTTATAGTTTAGAATACTATAAACTTACAAAGCCCTATAGTAGAAAATTTATAGGGCTTCAAAACTATGTTGATATTTTTAGAGACTCTGAATTCTACTCAGCTCTTATTAATACCTCATTGGTCATATTAGTTCTATTAATTTTAGGAGTAAGTTTTAGCTTTCTTGTATCTTTAATTCTTGAAAGACAAAATAAAATTACAAATTTACTTACTGCCATAGCAATTATACCTTGGGCACTTCCCCCAGTAGTCAATGGTCTTATTTGGAAATTTATCTTTTATCCAGAGTTTGGTTTTATAAATAAACTTCTTTATTACTTTAATCTTGTTGATAGACCAATACTTTGGCTAAACTCTCAATATGGATCGCTTATTATATTTGGAATTATTGTTGCATGGAGAGCTATTCCATTTTGCACTATTCTTCTTCTTGCCAATATAAAAGCAATACCCGAAGAGATATTTGAAGCGGCTGAAATTGATGGAGCTTCCTCCTTTCAAAAGATAAAAAATATCATACTGCCTATGCTTTTACCTACATTTCTTATTGTTGTAACAAATCTCACTCTTATAGGTATAAATGTTTTTGATGAGTTTGTTGCACTTGTAGGTTTTCGTAAACTTGGTGAACCTTTTATGATATATAATTATAATCAAACATTTTCTTTTTTTAATATTGGATATGGAAGTGCAATATCCTATACAATCACCCTTTTATGTGGAGTTTTAGGTTATATCTATATTGCCTTTCTCAATAGGAGGTGGAAACAGTATGAAAAATAAAAAAGAGGAGTTTCTTTATTGGATCAGTGTTGTTATTTTTCTCTTTTTAATATTAGGTCCTATCCTTTGGTGCTTTATCATAAGTATTGGACATGAAAAAGATATTTTTAGTAACAGAGATACATTTTTCCCAAAATCTTTTAGTTTTTTTAATTATAAAAAGCTTTTGAATATCTCTACAAAAGAGGGGAGCAACTTTATTTTAGCCATGAAAAATTCTCTTTTTACAAGCCTTATAACTGTAATTCTGGGTACCCCCTTGGCTATTTTAACTGGTTATGCTTTAGCCAGATTTAAAAATAAATTTATCTTAGTATTTATGGGATTGTTATTTTCTACCTTAATAATTCCTTTATTTACAACAATAATCCCCTTATATACAATATTTTCACATTATAATATTTTAAATAATATATTTTGGTTGGCTATAGTATACGTGTCCTCGTTTCTTCCACTTGTTACATGGATAACAATGAACTATTTCAAAGAGTTCCCTATAGAGATTGAGGAGATGGCTCTTATAGATGGTTGTAGTAAATTTGAAGTGATAGTACATATTCTTATTCCCAATGTCTATCCTATTATATTGACTAGTATGTTAATTATATTTTTAAAATCTTGGAGTCAATATCAACTTCCATTGGTTTTAGCAGCATCTAGAGATATAAAACCTTTAACGGTTCTTATTGCTGAATTTTCATCTAAAGATCTTATTTTATATAGCCAGATAGCTACAGCAGGAATCCTTACTATTATTCCACCTATGATATTTTCTTTTCTCTTTAGAAACTATCTTATTTCAGGTCTAACTAAAGGATCGTCATAAGTTTTAAATAGAAGTAAGCAGTTCATTTTTATGAGCTGCTTTTTTTCTTACAATAAGTAATAATTGATAAATTCAAATTTTAAAAATATATTTTTAAAATCATTTTTTATTACACAAAAAATACACATAAAAAAAATAAAATAGATTATATACAGAAATTCAGCTAAAATATAGTAATATTTTAATCTGATTATAGGAGATTTTATGAAGAAAATTTTAATTATAGAGGATGAGGATTTTTTAAGAGACATATTAAAAAGATACTTAAAAAAAGAGGGGTATCAAGTAGTTGAAGCAAATAGTGGGGAACTTGGGTTAACTAAATTTTTTGAGGACACCTTTTCACTCGTTCTGCTCGATGTGATGCTCCCAGGAATTCAAGGCTGGGAAGTATGTAAAAAGATTAAAAAAATATCTGATACTCCCATTATTATGCTCACCGCTCTTGGTGATGAAGATGATGAAGTTAGAGGGCTAGAGTTGGGAGTTGAGGATTATATTGGAAAGCCATTTAAACCTAAGGTTTTAATGGCTCGAATTAACTCCTTAATAAAAAGAAAACAAATCTCAACTCTAGAAAAAATTGGGGATTTAGAGATCGATAAAGATAACTATAAAGTTCTTAAAAGTGGAAAGGAGTTAAATTTAGGAAATAAGGGTTTTGCCCTTTTAATGTATTTTATTTTAAATAAAGATTTAGTTTTAACTAGAGAAAAAATTCTAAATAATATTTGGCCACTGGATTTTGAAGTTGATGAAAGAGTAGTCGATACCCAAATAAAAATATTAAGAAAGAAAATTGGGGAAAAATATATTAAAACTATTCGAGGAGTTGGATATAGATTCCAGGAGGTAGAAAATGAAAAGGATATCATTTAAAATTTTTATATTTTTAAATTGTTTAACCTATAGCTTTATTGCTCTATATATTCTTATAAACTATCTTTTTTTAGAGGATTATCAAATTAGATTAAAGAAAAAAGATATCACCGCTTTAGCTCAAAGTTACAAAACTGAAAACTATGAATCCATAAAAGAGGAAGCTCAGCAAAATGCCATTTTTATAAAGGAGATATCTATTGACAAGGAGAGCGATAAAAAAAATGGAAAACCTCATCCTATGAAAATTATTGAAAATGAATTTTGGAATAAAGTAAAAAATGGAAAAGAAGTTCTCGATATTCAAATGGGAAGAGATAATATTAAAAGAATCGTTTTAGCTAAGAGATTAGCCAGTGATAAAATGCTTATTATAGCTACATCTGTTGCTCCAATTACTGATGTCATAAAATCAACTTTAAAATTTTTTATCTATATAATTTTTCTAAGTATCCCTATCAATCTTTTTATTGCTTACAAATTTTCAATAAAAATGGGACGTCCTATAGAATCTGAACTTTTAGAGCTAAATGAACAATTAAAAAATGAACTTAATAAACAAAAAAAATCTGAAATCTTTAGAAAAAACTTTATATCAAATGTTACACACGAGCTAAAAACACCCGTAGCCATAATAGATGGATACAGTGAAGCTATTTTAGATGGTACAATTGAAGCTGAAGAGATTCCAAATATTTGTAAAAACATAAATTTAGAAGCCTCTAATATGAATACCTTAATTCAAGAACTCCTTTTTTATTGTAAAATGGAATCTGGATATATTCCAATAGAGAAAGAGATTATAAATTTAAAAGAGATGATTGAAAATATTTTAAAACGATTTAGTATTGATTTTAAATTAAATAGTATAAATGTTAAAACTCATATGAAAAGTGTTGAAATTTATAGTGATAAAAAACTCTTAGATCGTTGCCTTAATAACCTGATTATCAATGCTCTGGCATATGTTAATGAGAATAAAAATATAGAGATAGTTTTAAATAGAGATGAGATTATTATCGAAAATAGCAGTGAACCTTTGAAAAATGATGCCTTGGAAGAATATTTTAAACCCTTTTCTAAAACTAATGATAAAAAAGTTAGAAAATATGGTGGAACAGGTTTGGGTCTCTCAGTTGTATCAGAGATATTAAAAAATCTCAATTTAAAATACGATTTTCATTATGATATTGATAAAAAAGTTGTTATTTTTAAAATTTTATTATGAGGAGATAAAAATGAAAAAATATATATTGGTTGCTCTATTTCTGAGTAAATTAATCTACTCTCGAGAGATTAGCTTAGACAACTTACTAAATGAAATTAACGAAACCTCCTATGAAAATCAAATATATAATATTAGAAATAATCAAAATAATTTTAAAGAGGAGTACTATAAAACAGGTAGATATAATGGAGTTAAAGTTGATGCAGATACAAACTATAAAGATAAAGAAAATAGATACACTTTTGAAAGTGATATATCCTTTGGTGATTTTTATATTCAGGGGAATAAAGTTAAAAATGATGATGATAGGGTTACCTATGGTGCTAAGAGAAGTCTTAAAGATTTAGTTTTTTCCAAAGATGACAGTGAATTAAGCAAACTAAGGGTTACAAGAGATATAACTAAAATTGATTTAAAGCAGGGAATTGAAACTCAAAAACTCTCTTTAATAAATCTATATAAGGAGTATAAAGATAATCAATTTGAACTTAAACTTAAACAGAATGCCCTGCAGTCTTTGGAAAAAGAAAAAATAGTTTTGGAAAAATCTTATCAAATGGGCTCTATACCTAAAATTGATTTGGATAGTCTTCTGATAAGTTATAACAGTATAAAGTTAGAGATTGATAAAATTGAAAATATATTGGAAAAAATTATTGAAAGATTCTATTTTGATTATGGTTTAAAGCTGCAAGGAGCCACTTTAGTTGATATATCTCCCACTCAAAATAATTTAGATAGATATATCTCCTTTGTTGGAGAAAAGGATTTAGAAAAGCTTAAACTTGAAAAAGAACTTACAAAAGAGAATATAAAATACTTAAGGTATGATAATAAAGTTCCTGAAATGTCTATTGGGATTGAAAGAAACACTTTAAATGATGAAAACAGAGTGTTTTTTAAATTTTCAAAAGATATTTTTTATAAAGATATTAATCTCTTCAATGAAGAAAGTTCTCTTATGGAAAAAGAAGTAACTTATATACAAAAAGCAAATGAAGTGATTGCAGAAAGATATAAAATTCAAGATAATTACTATACTTTACAAAAAGATTATCTAGTTTTAAAAAATAGAGTGGATTTAGAAAAATCTAAATATGAAATTAAAAAACTGGAAAATACTTTAGGTAAAGTTAGTTATACAGAAGTTATGGAAGCTTTTGATACTTATCTTGAATTTGAAGTCTCAAAAGAAAAGGCAAAAAACTCTTTGAATGCGTATATCTATCAGATTATAGTAAGGAGTGAAATCTAATGAATAAAAAATTTTCAATGCCAATACTCATATCAGCATTTTTTATTTTAGCGGCTTGTGGTCAAAAGAGTAAACCCAATCAACCCAAAATAGAATATATAGCTGAAAAAGCTAAGTTGGACAAAGGTAGTGGATTTATAGATGTGGATGGTAGTGTGGAAGCTAATGACACTAAAAAAATATTTGTTGATAAAAAATTAAAAGTAAAAAAAGTTTTTGTCCAAGAGGGAGATTTTATTGAAAAGGGTGAGCTATTGATGACTTTTGATGAAACGGAAAGGAACAATATAAAAAGAAACCTTGAAAAAGAGCAGCTAAATCTTTCCAAGTTAAAAAGAAATTATGCTGTGGAAAAGGAGTTATATAAAATTGGCGGAAGCTCTGCAAACTTAGTTAAAGATTTGAGCGAAGAGATTCGAATTTCAGAGATAAATATTGACCACTACAAAGAGGATTTGGAAAAGACCGCAGAAAAAATTGAAAGTCCTGTTAGTGGTACAATCACAACTTTGTACGCCCAAGAAAACTACTCTGTTAATACAGATGACCCTCTTTTGGAACTTACAGATCTATCAGATATAAAAATTGTTTTAGAAGTTCCTGAATATGAAGTTAAAGGTATTAAACTTAATCAAAAATTAGTTATAAAGCCTGAAGTTTTTGAAAAAAAAATATCTTATTTAGGAGTGATAACAAAAATCTCTAGAGTTTCACAGGTTTCTAAAACAACCTCAGAAAATATATTGCAAGTTGAAGTTAAGCCAACTGAAGAGATTCCACATATTGTCCCTGGATTTAAAGTTTCTGCAAGAATATATTTAGGAAATGATGAACCAGGTATTATTATTCCCGTCACTTCTTTACTTTTTGATGGTAATGACTATTTTATCTATATAACTGATGGAGTTGGAAAAATCCAAAAGAGAACTGTTGAATTTAAAGAGTTAAAAGGAGATAAAATTATTATAACTAAGGGTTTAGTTCAAGGAGAGATTTTTTTAACAAATCCTGATGATACCTTAAATTCTAAAGACAAAATTGAAATAGCTCTAATAGAGATTTCTAATAGTTCTTTTCAAAAAAATGGGAGGAAATCACAATGATAGGAGTTAAAGATTTAGACAAATACTATATCAACGGTGAGATGAAACTCCATGCTCTAAAAAATATTAATTTCTCTATAGAAAAAGGGGAGTTTGTGGCAATTATGGGAAGCAGTGGAAGTGGAAAATCAACCATGATGAATATTTTAGGTTGTTTAGATCATACTTTTGATGGAACTTATATTCTTGATAAAATTGATATTTCAAAGTTAAGCGATCAGAAGTTATCAAAAATTAGAAATAGAAAAATTGGATTTGTCTTTCAATCCTTTAATTTACTATCTAAACTTACAGCATTAGAGAATGTGGAATTACCCTTAATCTATGCAGGAATGAACCATAAAGAAAGAGTCCATAAAGTTAAAGATGTTTTAGAAAAAGTTGGGCTTGGTGACAGATTAAATCATAGACCCAATGAACTTTCTGGAGGTCAAAAACAAAGAGTGGCCATAGCTAGAGCTCTTGTTAATGAACCCGCTATAATTTTAGCCGATGAACCCACTGGAAACCTTGATAGTACCTCTGAAAAAGAGATTATGGAACTTTTTAAAAAATTAAATGATCAAGGAAAAACTATTATTGTTGTTACTCATGAACCCGAAGTTGGAAAGTCTTGTAAAAGAGTTATTCGATTTAGAGATGGGGAAATTATAGAGGATGTGAATAGCTTATGAATTTTTTAGAAAGTTTAAAAGGAGCTATTAAAAACTTAAAAGGTAATAAAATCAGATCATTTTTGACAATGTTAGGTATTATTATAGGTATATCCTCTGTTATCACAATGTCTGCTATTGGAAGAGGGGGACAACAAAATATAATTGGAGATTTAAAAGAGGGGGGATATAGTAAGTTTACAGTATCCATTGACAAGGATGATGAGGAGTTTAGATGGAAGTATCTTCTGGATCCTGAAATTGTTGATTCTTTAAAAGAAACTAATATTTTTAAAAATGTTAGTCCAAATATAGGTACTAGAGTCTTCTTAGAACTTGGAAAAAAAAGAGAAACAATCCAACTTATTGCCACCACTCCAGATTATGAAAAAATTGATAAAGCTGACTATGTCTTAGGCAGAAAATTTTTACCTTTTGAATATGAAAAAGGTGAAAAGATAATTGTTATTGATAATCTAACAGCTCATGATCTTTTTGGGGATGCTGATAAAGCTATTGGAAGTGAGGTCTCTTTTGCTATTGGAAGAAAAAATAGCCCCATTGCATATAAAATTGTTGGTGTTTTTAAAAATCCCCTTGAAGAACTTATTAAGGTTATGGGAGGTAGAAGAATTCCAAGATTTATGAGAACCCCTCTAAATACTTATGATAAAGTGTATGACCTTTCAAAAGGTGGGTATAGTTCTATTATTATTGAATCTAAAAATCCACAAAATTTAGCTGCCGATATGAAAAATGCTAATCAACTTTTAGAAAATATGACTGGCATTAAAGGGCTCTATCAAGTGGAAACTATAAGTAATGCTGCTGCCTCCTTTGATAATATTTTAACTACTCTTAATATATTTATAACCTTTGTTGCAGGAATCTCCCTTTTTGTTGGTGGAATTGGAGTTATGAACATAATGCTTGTAAGTGTTATTGAAAGAACTAAGGAGATTGGTATTAGAAAGGCTATTGGAGCAACAAATAAAGACATTCTTATTCAATTTTTAATGGAATCTATTATCTTAACAGGATTTGGTGGAATTGGTGGGGTTTTTATAGGTATTACTTTAGCATTAGCTATCAGTTATTTTGTAAATATTCCTCCTATTTTCTCTCTTTTTTCAATAGCTTTAGCTCTGGGAGTTTCAACTCTTATTGGTCTAATATTTGGAGTTGCACCTGCTAAAAAAGCTTCACAATTAAATCCTATTGATGCTCTAAGAGCAGAGTAAGTACATCTAATCATAAAAGAACCCATCACAACAACTAAAATTTTTCAGTGATGGGTCTTTTAATTTTTTATTTAAAAAATCCTATTTTTCAATGATTGGCACTAGACTTCCATACCCCTTCTCCTCCATACTGCCCAATGGAATAAATTCGATTGCAGCACTATTTATACAGTATCGTAGACCTCCTAACTCTCTTGGTCCATCATCAAATACGTGTCCTAAATGAGCTTTTCCAACCCTACTTATAACCTCTATCCTCTCCATATTAAAGCTATTATCTCTATGATAGTTTAAAACTTCTGGAGCTATTGGCTTTGAAAAACTTGGCCATCCACATTGGGAAGTAAACTTATCTTTGGATGAAAAAAGTGGTTCTCCTGTTGTTATATCCACATATATTCCAGGTTCAAAAAAATCCCAATATTCATTGTCAAAAGCTCTCTCTGTATCTCCCAATTGAGTCACTTTATACTGCTTATCTGTCAACTTCAATTTTAATTTTTCATCAGGTAGTTTACTGTAATCACCTTCATTAATAATTATATCATCTGCCTTAGAAAGATCTATATGACAATATCCGTGAGGATTTTTTTTTAAATAGTTCTGATGATAATCCTCTGCCCTATCAAATCTAATTAGAGGTAAAACTTCCACCACTATCTTTTTAGAATAATTTTTTTGAAGCTGTTCAATCTCTCTCTCAATAATCTCTTTATCCTTATCTCTTTCATAATATATCCCTGTTCTGTATTGAGTTCCTCTATCATTTCCCTGCTTATTTAGACTAGTTGGATCAATAATTCTAAAATAATACTTTAAAAGGGTAGGTAGTTCAATTTTATTGGCATCATATGTCACACAAACCGTTTCTGCATGCCCTGTTCCCCTGTAAATAACGTCTTCATATGTTGGATTTTCTATTTTTCCATTGGCATATCCTGAAACAACATTAACTATGCCTGATATTTTTTCCATATAAGCTTCTACACCCCAAAAACATCCACCAGCTAAATATATTTTTTGAAGATTTTCCATTTTCTCACCTCTATCTCATTTTAAAATAAAATAAAACTACACCTCTAAGATAGAGGTGTAGTTTTCTAATTTTATAACTCTTTACTTTTTGCATACTCAGCTTTTTTTTCTACGATATCCACACTTTTATGTTTCTCAAGAAACTTTGCATTTCCTACAAACATATCTTGAATTTCAGGAATCTCTCCAAGAGGAACAAGTTTAACTTTTACTTTAAATCCTGCCTTTTCTAAATTCTCTTTCCACTCTCCTGCGATATCATTTTTTGCATGGTCCCCTGCTACAAACATCATTGGCATTAAAACAATCTCTTTTTTATTGTCTTTTTTTAGCTGTTTTACCACATTTTCAAAAGTTGGGTACCCTTCAACAGTTCCAACATAAATGGGTTTTTCCATATCCTTAGCCATATAATCAAACATAGCATAAGCTGATGTTGCAGAGTTATATGTACCATGCCCTACTAAAACTACAGCCTCTTTCTTATTTAAAGGTCCAACTGTTTTCATAATAATATTAATTGTATCTTCATAGTGATGTGGATCACTTAAAAGTGCATCTCCCACTCTTAAATTTTTAAAATCCTTTGCATGAAGTTGAGCCTCTTTTTTTATTGACTCCATCTCTACTCCATCAATAACATTTGTTGGTTGTATAATAACATTTTTATATCCCTGCTTTTTTAAAGATGCCAACACTTCACTTGGATTATATTTTTTTATTCCCTCATTTGCAGCTACTCTTTTAGTTACAATTCTAGATGTGTAAGCCTCAAAGACATCAGCTTTTCCATTGAAAGCTCTTATAGCTTTTTGATTGATAGCATCAATAGTTTTAGCTCTAGTATCTGGGTGAGTTGTTCCAAAGTGTGTCATTATAACTGCACTTTTTCCTCCTGTATAGAATTCAGAATCTTCAAACGCTTCCTCCCCATGAGCTAGCACCAAAGTAGCAGATAAACAAAATAGTGATAGTAATAATTTTTTCATAGAAATATCCTCCCAAATATAATTTAATTTGGAAGAAGAGTTACCTCTTCTCCGTCCTCGCAGATTTTCATAATGGCAGGTCTCCTGACTTAGATTCCTCCTACTTGTATCCCTTCCCAAATTAAAATTCAGTGGTTTTGATACTTTCGTCCTCTTTACAGTGGCGGGACCGCTTAAGACTTTCACTTAATTCCCTTTTAATCTTTAGAACCATTATAAAGTTATACTATCACTAAGATGTTTTTTTTTCAACCATTTTATAAAAAAAGAATACTATAAACTTTATTTATATATTACATTGATA
>Charlie_p2__coassemble_2121_pt1 | contig 12782 bp, 9 predicted proteins | sample Charlie_p2__metabat2_low_PE_014 | metagenome-assembled genome bin Charlie_p2
TGATAAGCTACATTTGGATTGATTGCTTTATCATTTATACTTTCTCTTGGTAATACATGAGCTGACTCATAACTTCCAAATAGAGGTGTCATTGAACTATCTGGAGCAAACTCATACTCCTTCTCTTTCTCTTCTCCAACTTTTCTTCTGTGTAACATAAAAAAACCTCCTTCGATTCTAAAACCAATTAAGTTAATACTTAGATTTAAATCTCTGTTACACTATTCGCCTTAACTTGAAAAAATCCTTTAAATTTAATTCTAATTTATTACTATGTATAAAAAAAAAGCACGTTAAGTGCTTTTACTATCAAAGTGGTGCCGCTTATCGGAGTCGAACCAATCACCTACTGATTACAAGTCAGTTGCTCTACCAGATGAGCTAAAGCGGCATATAAAAAAATGGCGTGTCTGAAGAGATTCGAACTCCTGACCCACGCCTTAGAAGGGCGTTGCTCTATCCAGCTGAGCTACAGACACATTTTTTAAACTATATATTGGAGCGGGAGACGAGGGTCGAACTCGCGACATTCAGCTTGGAAGGCTGACGCTCTACCAACTGAGCTACTCCCGCTAACGTCTTGAAGGAATCCCTCAAGACACAAAAATTATATCACAATTATTATATATTGTCAATAAGTTTTTTAATTTTTTATTCTAAATCTTTTATCACGAATATCGTATGTTACAAATCCAATTCTTCTCATTAAAACTTTATCATGGCTCACTAATATAACTGCACCTGGATAATCTAACAACATATTTGCTATGGCTGTTCTAGAGTAATCATCCATGTAAGTTGATGGTTCATCTATTATTAGTAGATCTGTTTCCATTAGAGTATTTGTGAATATTTCTAATCTCTTTTTCTCTCCACCAGATAGCATAAATATTCTCTTATCTCTAAACTCTAACTCATTGTTATAAAGATTATCAATAGCTGCTTCTATAAACTCCTCTGAAAGACCTGTTTTCTCTTTTAAGTAATCTTTTATATACATATTTTCATTTTCAAAAACTGTATCTTGCTCTATAAAAGCTATTGTTGCTTTTTCATTTATAAATACCTCTCCTGAAGTAGGTTTATCCAGTCCAGCTATTATTTTTAATAGAGTTGATTTTCCTGAACCATTCTCTCCCACAATACATATCTTAGTATCTCTATCTACAACTAGGTTTGCATCCTTGTATAACATTTTATCAGGATACTCTTTCATCACATCTTTTAAAACGACAATTGGTCCTTCAAACTCTTTTTTTCCAGTTATCATAACATCCTCTGGTGCATCTATATAACTATACTTGTACTCTGGAGAAAACTTAATTCTTTCTCTTTGTAATCTTTCTAACTCTTTTCTCATTCTTCTTAAAATTACAGCATGAGCATGTTTATTATTACATCTTTCAAGTAGTTTTAATTTTCTCTCAATAGCATCTTGAGTCTCTTCTATTGTTTCCTCTGTCTCTCTATTTTTCTTTTTATCCTCTGCTATTCTAACCTTCTTTTCTCTTAGATAAGCCGGATAATCACACTCATAAACTCCAACTTTATTGTTATCTATATCAAAGATTTTTGTAGCAAAAGTTCTTATAAAATCTATATTATGAGATATTACTAAAAAAGCCTTTAAACTATTATTGATATAGTTTGATAACCATGCAGTTTTCTTTTTGTCAAAGAATGAAAGTGGTTCATCTAAAATTATTAAATCAGAGTTACTAAATAAAGTTATAGCTAACCTTATATACTGTCTTTCACCACCACTTAGCTCTCTAAATTTTTTATCTAATTTATCATTTAATTCAAATGTATCTATAAATTCCGATTGAATATGAAGATATGAATATCCTCCTAAACTTTCAAACTCATCTGATAACTTTGAATACTTCTCCATAACTTTCTCATCATTTTCCATATCCCCAGTAAATTCACCTGAAACTGCATCTAATTCAGCCTGTACAGACATCACTCTCTCAAAAGGTGAATTTAATAGATCTTGAACCTTGCTATCTAAATCAACTCTTCCAAACTGATCAAAACAAGATATTACCGCATTTTCCTCTCTAACTACCACTCCTCTATCAGGATGCTCAGCACCTGTTAAAAGTTTTATTAAAGTTGATTTTCCAGTACCATTGTTTCCAATAAGTGCTATTTTATCTCCAGAATTTACTTCTAAATCAACATGTTTATATAAATTTTGTGAAAAAAATGATTTTGACACATTTTTAAACTCTACTATAGTCATTTTACTCTCCTATTCTCTATTAAATCTAACGTATTATTATACCATGCTTTATATTTTTTAGCAATATTACCTTTAAGTAAATAGAGAAAAGCTAGAGGAAAAATCCTCCAGCTTCAGCTTAGATATTACTCTCTATTGTATAACTAAATACATATTTTTTATTACTTGGAACTAGATATTCATCATGTGTTGGAGCACCCCAAGAATCATCTCCTCCCACTCCCATTTGAATCTTATTTATATTCAATGCTGTACAGTGTGATTTTGGTAACTCATAGTGATGATATGCACTCTCTATTTCATTTACAGTATATGGTAACGCACTAAATTCAAATGTTTCTTCGCCTGATATCTTTATTCCAAATCCAGATTTATTTGTTAATTTAGCCCATCTAGTACCTATTCTATTTCCACACTCCTGTGGTATAACATATTCACTCATGTTACTCTTAGTATCTGTTTTAAAGATTCCAAGTTTAGCACCATGAACTCTATCTATATAGTTCTCATCAGGTCCCATTCCGTACCATTCCACTTCACTATACTCCTTTGGCATCTTATAACTCATACCGAATAGTGGCATCTCAGATAGTCCTTCAACTCCATCATACTCCATGCTAACTTTTAGCTTTCCATCACTAAATCCTTCATATATTAATTCACAAGTTGAAATTGGGTTTGTTGGCAACTCATATTTTGCTCTTATCTCCACAGAGTTTTCTTTTTCAACACTTTTTACATCAATCATTTTTGCATACATTGACGCTAATTTCCATTGAGCATATCTAAATGGCATCTTATTTCCTCTGTCATTGTCTGTTGAAGCTCTCCAGAAGTTTGGCATTACAACTCCCTCTACAAACTCTTTCCCAGCAAATTTTAGGGAGATTAGTCCTCCATACGCTTTTGAAAATATCAACTCCATATCCTTAGCTTTTATTCCTAAATTAAATCCACCATCTATAAAAAGTGGTTTTCCTTTTAAACTCTTTTTCTCTTTTTTCTCAATTTTATAGATTTTTTGTCCAAAACAAATCTCATGTCCTTTTAAAGCATAAAATCTATCCTCTCTTAAATTTAGAGAAACCTCTATTGTATACTCCCCACTATCTTTTACTTTTGGTAAAGATAGTTTAAATGTCTTTTCTGATAAAGGCTTTACACTACACTCTAAAACCTCTTCAAATATGTTTACTCCATTTTTTAATAACTTCACTCTCGTATCATACTCTGAACAATTTGTAAATAAGCTATCATTAAATATAGTAAAAGATTTTTCATCTATAGATATTCTGTAATCTGAAAATAACTGCTTTATCTCTTGAACCTTTGGAGATGGTTTTCTATCCCCATACACAACTCCATTTACACAGAAGTTATAGTCTGTTGGTCTATCTCCAAAATCCCCACCAAAAGCTAAATATTCATTACCAAATGGGTCTTTTTTCATTAAAGACTGATCTATATAATCCCAGATAAATCCTCCCTGATACATAGGATACTTCTTTTCTAACTCTGTATATTTATGAAGTCCTCCATTTGAATTTCCCATAGCATGAGAATATTCACATAGTATAAATGGTTTTTCTGGAGTTTCTTTTAAATATTTCTCTATCTCATGTACTTTTGCATACATTCTACTCTCCATATCTGAGGTTTTATCATATCTTCTATCCCAAAAAATCCCCTCATAGTGTATAACTCTTGTGCTATCTAAACTTCTTAAAAATTCAGACATTTTAAATAGATTCTCTCCCCCAAAAGATTCATTTCCACAAGACCAGATTATAACTGAAGCATGATTTTTATCTCTCTCAAACATAGACTTAGCTCTATCAATTATATTTTCTAACCACTCAGGATTATTATTTGGTATTACTTTATCTGTACATGGCTGTCCTAAAATTTGCCAAGTACCATGTGTTTCTAAGTTGGCTTCATCAATTACATATAGCCCATATTCATCACATAGTTCATACCATCTAGTTTGATTTGGATAGTGTGAAGTTCTTACAGCATTAAAATTATTAGCTTTTAAAAATTTTATATCCCAAATCATATCCTCCTCTGTTATTGCTCTACCTCTATAACAGTTAAACTCATGTCTATTTACACCTTTAAATACAATACGTTCACCATTTATTTTCATCACTTTATCTGATATCTCAAATTTTCTAAATCCAAATTTTTGATAACACTCTTCAATCACCTTACCACTTTTACTATCTTTAACCGTAATCTTCACCAGATAAAGATTTGGCTTTTCTGCACTCCACAACTTTGGATTTTCAATTTTTTTAGATAACTCTATCTTTATAGCTCCGTCTACTTTTATGCTATTTTCTTCAACTTTTAAAACTATCTCTTCTCCATCAAGTAGTTCCATTTGGATATCAACCATTTGCTCTTTCAGACTTTCAATCTTTAAAACATTTTTCAAAGTAGCTTTTTTAAAATTACCTGTTAAATCAGAGGTTATAAACATATCTTTTATATGTACATCTGGAGTTGAATAAAGATAAACATCTCTAAAAATCCCTGAAAGTCTCCAAAAATCTTGATCCTCTAACCAACTTCCACTACACCACTTATAAACTTTTACCACTATTTCATTATCTTTATCTTTTAAGTATTTTGTTAAATCAAATTCACTCGGTGTGAAGCTATCCTCACTATATCCCACAAACTCTCCATTACAATATAGTTCTAAAGATGACTCAACCCCTTGAAAAGATATATATATAGGTCTATTTTTCCAATCTTTTGGTATATCAAATCTTCTTTTATAGATTCCAAAAGGATTAAACTCTTTAGGTACTTCTCCAGGCTCTAAACTCTCTTTCCCATCCCAAGGATACATTGTGTTCACATATTGTGGATCTCCAAATCCTTGTAACTCCATATGACCTGGAACCTGTATTTTTGTCCAATTAGGTGAATCACAATAGGAAAAATCCCATATCCCATTTAAAGATTTTTTCCATTCTATTCCTAGCCCTGTATATCTATGATCTGAATGTGCGCTTAATCTATTAATTTTAAAAACTCTTGGATTATGTAAATTCTCCATAAAACCCTCCCACATATCTAAATTAAATTACTAATATCTAATCACACTTTAAACAATATATCAATTACCAGTATAAACTTCTGCAGAACTTTATTAACTTATTTAAAAAAGTTTTTTCTTTATTTTATTTGGCAAATCAAACTATTGTGATAGAATATACCTATATCTGATATATGTGGGTGATATTATGAAATATGATGTTATTATTACTAGGAAAAATATTAAAAACATTATCCTTAAAGTTAAATCTGATGGGACTGTTACTCTTTCCGCTCCCAAAAGAGTATCCAATGTTTTTATAGAATCTTTTTTAAAATCTAAGAATGAATGGATTTTAAAAAATCTTGAAAAAATAAAAAAAAATTCTACTAAAGCGGTTGACAAATCATATAAAAATGGAGACAATATAGAGTATCTTGGTAAAATTTATATTTTAGAAATTTTACAAAACTCCTCTAACTTTGTGCAAATTGAAAATAATAGTTTTAAAGTATTTTGTAACAAGGAGATCAATAAAAAAAATATAGAAACAATAATTTATAATTGGTATAAAAAAGAGGCTCTTAAAATTTTTAAAATATCTTTAGATAAGTATAGCGACCTTATTGGTGAGAAGTATATAGATTTTAAAATTAGAAAGATGAAAAGACGTTGGGGTTCTTGTAGATATATTACAAAATTAATAACACTAAATGTTGAACTTATTAAAAAGCCCATACAGTGCATTGATTATGTTGCTTTTCATGAAATAGCACATCTTAGATATCCTCATCACAAAAAGGAGTTTTGGGATTTTATATCACTTTATATGCCTGATTGGAAGGTCAGAAAAGAAAGGTTGGACAAAATATGAATAAAAAGTATATTGGAGAAGATGGGTTCAGATACTATGTAAAAAAAGTTGAACTATTTTCTACAAAAAGTGTTGTGGCTATCGGTATTGGTGCTGCTCTTTACAGTGTTTTATCTGGAGTGGCTATCCCTGTTGGTCCTAACACATCATTTAGAATTGCCGTTGCACTTCTTACAATTTTTGGAGCTATTTTTGGTCCTTTGGTTGGATTCTTTGTGGGATTTGTAGGACATGCTTTAAATGATATGATTATGTGGGGAAGCGTTTGGTTCAGTTGGGTATTTTTATCAGCTGTTATTGGACTATTTGGTGGAATGATTACCTTGGATAAAAGTTTCTCTTTAGAAACTGGTCATGTCACTAAAGTTCATATATTTAAAATGTATGTCTATGCTGTTTTAGGAATGATATTCGCTGGACTAGCAGCATATGTAGGAGACGTTTACTTCTATGGCGAGCCTGCCCAAAAAGTTTGGATTCAAATAGCTTTAGCTACTCTTACAAATTTTGTGGTTACTGCAACTTTAGGAATTCCTATTATTCTTGGAATTGCCGCTAGAAAAAGAAAATATTCAAATTTAAAAATAGAAGACTAATTAAAGGAGTAATAGATGAATAATGTAGTAGAATTTAAAAATTTTACTTTTAAATATATTAATCAATTGGAACCCACTTTAAAAAATCTTAATCTGGAGATAAAAAAAGGTGAAAAAGTTCTAATTGCTGGTCCTAGTGGTAGTGGAAAATCTACATTGGGTAGTTGTTTAAATGGTATAGTTCCCTTTTCAAAAGAGGGCGGATTTAAGGGTGTCCTAACTGTCAAAGGAATGGAACCCTATGAGAATAGTATTTTTGAAATCAGCAATCTTGTAGGAACAGTTTTACAGGACCAAGATGGGCAATTTATAGGTCTTAGTGTCGGAGAAGACGTATCTTTTATTGATGAAAATAATCTTATTCCTCAGGATAAAATGATAAAAAATACTAGAGAGGCTTTAAAAAATGTGGGTATGGAATCTTTTATTAATCATAGTCCACAAGAACTTTCTGGTGGACAAAAACAATCTGTATCTTTAGCAGGTATAATGAGAAGTCCAGCCGATATTTTACTTTTTGATGAGCCACTGGCTAATCTAGACCCATATAGTGGTAAACATGCTATGAAGTTAATCTGTGATATTCAAAGAAAAACTGGAAAAACTATTATAGTAATTGAGCATAGAATAGAGGATGTTTTAGAGCAAGATTTTGATAGAGTTATCATTTTAAACAAGGGGGAAGTTGTTGCAAATGGAACTCCTGAAGAACTGTTTAGAAAGGATATGTTCAGAAAGTATGGACTGAGAGAACCTCTATATATAGAAGCTTTAAAGTATTCAGGAGTAAACTTAGAGACAGATTCCATATACCCTATAACTCAAATTGGAACTTCCTCTAATATATCTAAAGTTAAAGCTTGGTGCGACTCAATAGAACTTAAAGAAAAATCTTTTTCAGATAGAATTTTAGATATTAAAAATCTTTCTTTTGCTTACACTGAGGATAAACCTATCCTAAAAGATGTTAATTTCTCTGTTAATCGTGGAGAGATTCTTGCTCTTTTAGGAAATAATGGTGCTGGTAAGTCAACTCTTTGTAAAGTTATAACAGGGATTGAAAAAGAGTCAAATGGAGATATTATTTTTCTTGGAAAAAGTATAAAAAAAGATAGCATAAAAAAAAGAGGAGAAAAGATTGGATTTGTTATGCAAAATCCAAATCATATGATTACACAGGAAACTCTTTTAGAAGAGGTTCAGTTTGGACTAAAGATAAGAGGAGTAAAAGATTTCACTGCTAAAGCTGAAAAAGCCTTAGAAGTTTGTGGTTTATATGAGTTTAGATATTGGCCTGTTACCTCTTTAAGCTACGGTCAGAAGAAAAGACTTACAATAGCGGCTATTTTGGCTTTAGAACCTGAAATTCTAATTTTAGATGAACCAACAGCAGGACAAGATTATAAACGATATAAAGAGTTTATGAGTTTTATTAAAACCATTGCAGATAATGGTGTTGGAATCATTCTTATCACTCATGATATGCACCTTGCTCTTGAGTATGCAAATAGAGCTGTTGTTCTTTGTAATGGTAGTATTATAGCCAATAACACTCCATCTATTATTTTAGGTGAGAGGTATTTAATGGAAAAATCCAATTTAAAAGAGACCTCTCTTTCTCAAATGGCAGAGATTATGGGATTAAATCCTGAAACTCTTATGAACTCCTTTATTAATTTTGAAAATCAAGGAGGGATAAGATAATGTCAAGAACTGGTACTTTATATATTGATAAAGATTCTCCAATACATAAAATTGATGGAAGTGTAAAGTTTTTATTACTTCTTATTTGGACAGCTTCAGTATTTTTATTTAATGATTTCAGAGTATTTTTAACATTCTTTATTGTGGGGATGGGATTATTACATATTGCAAAAATTCCATTTAAGTCAATTAAACCATTGTTTATATTTATTGTTATGTTCACTATTATGAACTCATTGTTTTTAATAGTTATCACTCCTGAATATGGATCTACTTTAACTGGCACAACTACCCCTATTTTAACAATAAAAGGGATAACTCTATCCACAGAGACAATCTGGTTTGCTTTAACTTTATCTATGAAGTATCTTGCAGTTTTCCCTATAATGATGTTGTTTATATTCACAACTCATCCAAGTAAGTTTGCAAGTAGTTTAAATAAAATAGGTGTGTCATATAAAGTTGCATACGCTATTAATATAGCACTTAGATACATTCCTGATGTGAGAGATGAGTTTAAAAATATCATGCATGCTCAGGAAGCTAGAGGTGTAGCTTTTAGAAAAGAGGATGCAAATATTATAACAAGATTGAAAAATTATAATACTATTCTTTTCCCACTGGTTCTATCCTCTTTAAATAGAGTTGAGGTTGTTTCTAATGCAATGGACCTAAGAGGGTTTGGGCATAATAGCAAAAGAACTTGGTACAGTTCTCAGAAGTATTCATCTATAGATTTTATTACACTGTTATTGATGGCAATAATGCTAATTGTATCAATCTATTTAAAAATATATGTACTTAAAGGATTTTGGTATCCTTTTAACTAAAGACTTGGTAATCAAGTCTTTTTTTGTTTTGACATAATATTGACACAAAACTAAAAAAATAGTATAATCTTGACATAAAGTTGACATATTGGAGGGGTTATGAGTACTAAAATTATATCTTGTTTTGCACTTTCATCTTTTTTATTGGTTAATACATCCATTTTGGCTTTTGATTTTGATAAAATAGGTGGAGATGTTGAGGTTGGATTTAAAGTTAAAGATTATGAGGAGGGTGGAGCTTCTAGAAACTTTAGAGAGGGAAACATAAATTTGACATTAAAACCAAATAAGGATAAAAGTCTTGCTTTTAAATTTGGTTTTGCAGATAGAGTTTTTAATGAGAGTAAAACTGAAAAAAGAAAAGAACAAAGTAGAGACATGTCAGAGTTCTATATTGAAAATATGTATCTTTGGGGAAAGCTTATGTTTAGACCTGAAATTGGTTTAAGATATACTGATTTCCACAATGATGAAATGAAATTAGACTCTGCTAAAGAGTATAGATTTTATCCTAAATTTACTTATACATTTAATAAAAATTGGAGCTTATATTCTAGAGGATTTATCTCATATACAGAGTTAAAAGATTCTTATGTTTCAAAAGATTGGGCAACAGGAAATATAAAATCTGAATCTAGATATGGATATAAGCATAGATTAGAAGGTGGTACTAGATATACTTTTAATAGAAAACATGCTGTATCTGTGGCCTTAGCTGATGACACAAGTGGTGTTAATAAATTTGACTACGATGTTGATGGAACTCAAATTAGATTTAGATATCACTACTCTCCAACTAGAAATTTAAAATTAGTTCCTTTCTTTTTCTGGGGAATTGATGGCGAAAGAGTTTCAACTAGTGGTAAAAAATCTGAAGTTAAAAGGGATATGCTAGGGGTTAATACTCACTATAAAATTACAAAGAGTATCGAACTTATAGCTAAAGTTAACTACGAGTGGAGAGATGATAATACAGACAAAGGTGGAGATGGAAATAAAGACCACTGGTTCTATTCTGGTGCAATAAAATATTCATTCTAATTTTAAAACCTCTTTAATAAAGAGGTTTTTCTATTTTTTATAGTATTATATTAAAAAGGATACTGGAGGTTTAAATGTCTAAAGATTTTTTTAAGATTATTAAAACACATAGATACTTATTTTTTTCTCTTTTTATTTTAGGCCTACTTTTTACTTCATACTTTTATTTTACTACCCCTATTAGATACTCTGCCAAAGCTTTATTTCGTTATATTGAACCCCAAGGAGCCACAAAAATTACAAAAATTGATGTCAATGGAACTATAACTTATGAAAGTATAACTCCTGGAAATGATGGATTATATATTCTAGGTTTAATCGATAGTGATTCTTTAAAAGTATCTTTTAATGGAGGAAATGGGATATATACAGTTAGTAGCGAATCCGTTGATTGCAATTTTCCAATTGATGAGGTCAATAACTTTTTAGATTTTGCCATTATGGCAAACATAGATTTTTTAAATAAAAAACTTCTTTATACAACTTCTAAAGATGAGAAACTTAAATTTAAAATGCTACTGGAAGATCCCTCAAAATCTTTTCCATTAATAATTAAAGCCACTTCTGTAGAAGCTATTGATAAACGTTATTTAATTCTATTTTGGGGCTTTATCTTTTCTTTTTTTATCTCTTTAACTGGAACTATTATAAAAGAAAGAGTTGATGAGTTATGATTTTTGTTCTTGGAATTTTTAGTATCTTTCTTTTTTACACTATATTTTTTACTGAAGATACCTATGAAAAAATTTTACTGATTATGCCTGTATTTTTATTGTCTATATACACTGGTACTAGGATGAATGTAGGGGGTTATGACTATCACGTTTACAAGTATTTCTATGAACTTCCATATTATCAAAATCCCTATGGTTATGAATATTTTTTTATTTTACTTAGAGATCTCTCTAAATTTATTGGTTTGAATTTTAATTTTTTTCTTCTATTTTTAAGTTTTGTCTTTAATTTTGTTATTTATAAACTATTTATATCTTACAGCAACTATCCTACACTCTCTTTTCTTATATATTTATCAACTTTTTACTATTGGCATAATTTTACTATTATTAGAAATTTTATTGCTATTTTAATTTTTTGGATAAGTTTAAAATATATTATTGAGAGAAATTTTATTATCTATGCTCTTTTAATTACTTTAGCCTGTTTTTTTCATAAAACAGCCATTATTTTATATCCTTTTTATTATTTATTAAACTATCGATTTACAAAAAAATCTTTAAGTTTATTTTTTATTTTATCTCTTATTCTTAATCCTCTATCTTTTATTATTTTTAAGCTCAATATATCTTTTTTAGGATTAAGTGAACGTTTGAACCGATATAGTCACATCATTGAACATGGAAATCTCTATGAGTTCTCAGAACTATTAATTTTAGTTATTATATCATTATTATACTTAAAAAATAGTAACTTAAAAGAGAATACTATTCTAAATCTAAATATATTCGCACTTTTTATTTTTATTGCTTTTTATAGATTTGCTATTGTTTTAAGAGTTTTAGACTATTTCAGGTTGGGAGTTTTTATTACTATACCTTTTATCATCTCAAATATAGCAAATAGATATTTAAAATATCTATCTTTTATTATAGTTTGTAGCTATTTAGTATTTAAGTATTATGACACTATTATGGCTTATGCTATCTATAACTATCAAACTTGGTTAATTTAAAAACTCGGAAAATTTCCGAGTTTTTTGGATTTTTATTTTAAATATACTATAAAATTAAAATTTTTATCTTCAATGTATACTTTATACTCTATTCCTAATAACAAAAATATTTTTTTTACTAAGGTCAATCCCAATCCATTTCCATCTATTCTTGAATAATTCTCTCCTCTATTAAAAGGGATAAATATTTTTTCTAAATCTATATTTTTATTAGATAACATTTTATTTTTTATTTTTAAAATATTATTTTTTAATTCTATACTTACTTCATTATCATCTTCACAATATTTTAAACTATTTTGAACAATATTCTCTAATGCAATTTGAAGAAACTCCTTATCTATATAGAGTTTTTTATCCTCAATTTCTAAATTTACCGTTAAATTTTTAGAAAGTTCTATATAATCATAGCGTTCCACTATTTTTAAAAGCATATCTTTTAAATTTACTTCTTCATTTTTTACATTTTTTAAAACATCTAATCTTGATAAAACTAACAACTTTGAAATTAACTCTTTAGTATAGTAGCTCTCTTTCAATATAGTTTTATAGATTTCCAATGTTTCTAAATCTATATTTTCATTTTTCATTAAAACTTGAACTTTAGATGAGATTATTGCAATTGGAGTTTTCAACTCATGGGAAGTATTAGAAACAAATGATTCCAAATCATTAATTGCTATCTCTAATTTTTCACTCATCACTTTTATATTTTCACTGAGTTCACCTAGTTCATCATCTCTTTTTATT
>Charlie_p2__coassemble_2167_pt1 | contig 12368 bp, 14 predicted proteins | sample Charlie_p2__metabat2_low_PE_014 | metagenome-assembled genome bin Charlie_p2
TGCTTATTCCATTCCATTTGTACTTTTTGATAGAGAGCTCGATTTTTACTATGACGGAGTATTTCTGGATGATTTTAAAGCTGGTTTCTTAGCTACTAAGGCTTTAATTAAAGAAAATCATAAAAATATTGGAATTTTAGTTGGAAAATTTAAACACAAAAATATGCATAACAGATTTCTAGGCTACTGTCATGCTTTAAAATCCTATAATATTGAGATTAATAATGAATTTATCTATGAAATAGATTTAGAAATTGAAGATGGATACAATGTTGCAAAAGATATATTTTCAAAAAAACATAACTTAACTGCTATTTTTTCATGTAGTAATCTTATCACTTTAGGTTTTATTAAATATCAAAATGAAAATAATAAAAAAAATCATATATCTATAATTGGATTTGACAATCCCGATTATTTTAATATATTGAATCTCAATATTAGCTGTATCAGTAGGTCTGTTTCTGAGATTGGCTCCATTGCAGCTAAAATGTTATTTAAAAAATTAGATGGTAACACTAAACACACTCAAAAGATTATCATTACTCCAACTTTAAAACTGTGTGGTTCTGAAAAGTTAAAAGGGATATAAATCTCCCCTTTAACTTTTTTATTTTTACTTTAAAGAAAAACCACCCACTAAAACGCACCTTCTATTTCTTGCAAAGCTTTTTGCTGATGTTAGTCCCTCTCCTGTTGGTCCCGCTATTGTAAAAGTCGTATATCCCTCCCCAGAAACACCAATTCCTGAGTAGGATGGTCCATTTTTTACAAGGATTGTAGTTTCCATATATCTTGCATATTTGGTCAATGTATCAATATTTTTAGAGTGTATTATCGCTGTATGTCTATTCCCATTCTCTAAATCTTTACAAACTTTTATTCCCTCCTCCGAATCTTTTACTCTTATTATTGGCAGGATTGGCATAAGCATCTCCTCCTTTGCAAACACGTGATCTTTCGTTGTCTCTAAAACAATCACCTTGATCTCATCCCCTACCTTTATCCCTATATTTTCTAGTATATATTGGGCATTTTTCCCTACAAACTCTCTATTTGGAAGATTATTTTTCAACACTAATCTCCTTAACTCCTCCTCCTTTCTTTTATCTTTTAAATGATATGCCCCTGATTTTTCCATTTGAAATATTAAAAAATCTGTAATTGATTCTACAGCCACAACTTCCTTTTCAGATATACAAGGCAGGTTATTGTCAAAACTACACCCTAAAACTATATCTCTACCCGCTTTCTCTAAATCCGCAGTCTCATCTACTAAGACAGGTGGATTTCCTGCTCCTGCTCCTATAGCTTTTTTCCCACATGACATAACAGCTTTAACCATTCCAGGTCCCCCTGTTGCAACCACCATTTTAATCTCTTTATTTCCTATTATTTCATTGGTCACTTCAATGCTTGGTTCTTTAACTGTAACAACTAAATTTTTGAGGTTACACACTTTTAAAATTGCCTCATTTATTAATTCAATCGTTCTTATAGAGGTTCTCTTTGCTCCTGGATGTGGAGCAAAAATAATTGAGTTTCCAGCTGCTATCATCCCAATAGAGTTACATATTATTGTTTCACTTGGGTTTGTAGATGGAGTTATAGCTCCTATGACACCATATGGACTTAACTCTAAAACTGTTAATCCATCATCTCCACTGAAAGCAAAGGCTCTTAAATCCTCAACTCCAGGAGTTTTTTCAATAGCTAACTTATTTTTTAAAATTTTATCCTCCACCCTTCCCATTCCAGTTTCCTCTACAGCTAACTTAGATAACTCCTCAATATGTTTTGATAACCTCTCTCTTATAGATTTTATTATTTTTTCTCTTATCTCCAATTTGGATTCAAATAACTTTTTTTGTGCATCTTTTGCTTTTTCAATGGCTTCCTCTGCTGACTCATACACCACTGTTTCATCTCTTTCAGTATTGGTTCTATCAAATTCATCCATCACTCTAGAAACTAATTGTTTCAATAATTTTTCACTTATCTCCATTTTACTCTCTCCCCATTTGATAAAAAATCTTTTCACACTCTTTAGCTATTAAGGTATCCTCCTCTATACTCCCTCCACTAACTCCAATTGCACCAACAAGCTTTTCTTTACAAAACAATGGAATCCCTCCAGAGAAAGCGACTATATTCCCGCTATTTTGTAAGGTATAGAAATCATTTCCAGGCTGAATAAGCTCTTTTAATCTCTCTGTTTCCATTTTTAATGCAACTGATGTATACGCTTTTTTTCTAGCCATCTCTAAACTAATCAGTATTGAGTTATCCATTTTTTCTTGTATTATTATATTTCCATCTCCATTTAGAATACAAAATGAAAACTCTTTCCCTATCTCTTTAGCTTTTTCTTCACCTCTATTTATAATCTCTTTAGCCACTTCTAAATTTAAAATATTTTTACTGCCATTTAATATTTTTATTACTTCTTTACTTATACTTTCTACCTTTTCATCACTTTCAATAACTAAAGATAGTGTGTATATTAAATCTGAAACTCTATTTATATAGCGTAATATCTCTTTACTGACACCTTCATTTTGATCCAATTCCACTATCTCTCTTTCAGCTCTTCTTACAATCGTTCTCCCTATGTGAAGTAAACTTGATAACTCTCCCTCTCCTGGAACAACAAATTTAAAAGTTTTAAACATTTTTTTTGAATAGTTATCAATGGTATTCTCTATTGAATGAACATCCTCCAGTGTAATCTTTTCTTTTAACCACAGTTCATTTTTTTTATCACATGCCAATTGAGCTCCTAGAACAAAAAACTTTTTTTGAATGGAGTATATTATATTTTTCATATCCTCCTTTTTCATTTTACTTCTAATTTGTCCCAAAAAAGCATTGGCCTCATCTAATGCTCCATACGCTTTCACTCTAATACTATTTTTTTTAACTCTTTCTCCACCTAAAAGGGAGGTCTCTCCACTATCTCCCGTCTTTGTATACACCTTCATTAAATTTAAATGATTTTTTTCCAATATATATCACCTAACTTTTCTCTATACTATCTATTATTGATATTATAGCTGAGTCAATAGGAAGTTTTTCTCCGAACATGTATTGTGCAACGCTCCCATTACAAACTAAAACTTGATCTCCTATCCCAGCTCCAACTCCATCTAAACTCACCAATTGACTTTGATCTAACTGTCCATTAAAATCAATTGGAGAAACAATTAAAATTTTTTTCCCATTTAAAGCTTCATGTTTGGTCGTTGATACAATTTTCCCAACTACTTTTGCTAAAAACATAAAACCATCTCCTAATAATCATTTTCTATTAAACATCTATTTTCAACTATTTTCTCTTTAGCTAAGGGACTTATTACTGCTCCTTTGGGCAAAACTATTGTTTTATCCTGTATATCTTTAATATCTGAATACACTATAATCCTCTTATCTCTATTCAGTTGAACTCTCTCATTTTCTTTGGAAAAATAATCCTTTAAATTTTTTGAAAATATAAACTCTACACCGAACTCTTTTACTATATCAATATTTTTATTTAACATTTTTTCATAGGTACTCTTCCCAGAAGTTAGGCAAGAATCTAAAATCCCTATTATTTTCTTATTTTTCAATATCATATTTGAAATTAGATATAACTCCAAAGAATCCATAACTCCATTAGCTACTTTAGCACAGCTATTCTTTGTAAAAAATGGTAATAATAACATATCAAACATTTTAACTACACTATCTATATTCCCTATCTCTAACTCTATAATTTTATTTTTATTTTCTAAAAAATCTATACCTACAACCTCTCTTCCCGCCTTTGTAAATATATAACTTATCTCTAAGCATCTCTCCAGTATTTTTAGTTTTAATAAAATCTCCTCTTTATTTTTATCTCCTCCATTTATTAAAACCAAGCATCTATTTTTTCTTTTTTCCTCTTTTAATAACTCTTCTAAAACTTTTTTTATAATATTTTCAATATCCATAAAACACCCTCTTTTTTCAGAGTAACTCCCTTATTATTCTAACTTTATCCCCTGTTTTTATATCGGCCGCATTGGCTTCATCCAAATCTATATGAAACTCCCTCTCCACCTCTTCACTCACTCTCAATAAAACATTGTGAAAAACCAGTTTCCTTTTACCAAAAGTTTCCACTTTAACCATCTCTTTATCCTTATAACCATTTATATCTGCAATGTATTTAGGCATATGAATATGTCTATGAGCCACTATGACTCCCTCCTCTAATTTCAACTCCCCCTCTGGTCCTCTTAAAATTATACTTGCTGAAGATATCAGATCTCCTGATTCTCTTATTGGAGCCTCTATTCCCAATTTAAAACTATCGCTTTTAGATATCTCTACCTGTGTTCTATCTCTTAATGGTCCCAGCACTCTAACTTTTTTTATCTCCCCTTTAGGACCTATTAAATCCACTGTTTCTTTAGCTGCATATTGATGGGGTTGAATCAGCTCTTTCATCTTTGTCAAAGTGTACTTTTGACCAAAAAGTATATCCAAATCTTTTTTAGAAAGATGTAGGTGTCTATTTGAGACACCTACATCTATTCTATCTGAAAGAGCTTCCAATAAAATATCTCTTAAAATTTTTTCAACTCTTTTTTTCATACTCCCCTCTCTCTATTACTTAGATACTTTTGGTAATAATCTCTCAGTATCAGCATGGGGTCTTGGAATCACATGGACTGATTGAACCTCTCCAACCCTTTCTGCTGCTGCTGCTCCAGCATCCACTGCAGCTTTTACAGCACCAACATCCCCTCTAACCATAACGGTTACTAATCCTGACCCTATTTTCTCATACCCCACTAATTCAACATTTGCAGATTTTGTCATGGCATCTGCCGCTTCTATCGCTCCTACCAATCCTTTAGTTTCAATTAATCCTAATGCGTTTCCCATACTTTACCTCCTTATTATTTTACCTCTATTTTTTTCTTTATCTCATCCTTAGATGCTTTTTTTTCAATTGGCTCCTCATTTTTAATATCCTCTTTTATCACTTGCTCCTGTTTTACTGACTCCTCTTTTTCATTCATAATAATTTTTTTTATCTCTTCAGATGGTCTGGATATAACAATAAAGCTTATCACTTGTGTCAATTTTCTAGCAGCATTTACAGCTGCATCCACTGCAGCTTTTACAGCTGAAACTTCGCCCACTATTTTTACTGTAACCAGTCCACCACCTCTTGTTAACTCATAGTCTAAAACTTTCACATTAGCAGCTTTTGCTGCCACATCAGCTGCTTCTATTGCTCCTACAAGCCCAACAACCTCTATCAATCCTAAAGAATTCATCCATTTACCTCCCACCCATCCAATTTAAAATAAACTCCTTTTATTAGACGGGCACTATTTATACCTAAAGCTCTATATTTTTCTCTTTTTTCTTTTAAAGTTAGTTTAAAAAGTGCCTTTCCAAACTCTAATTTTTCATGGTATAAAGTTATACTATTTATACCTATACCTATTCCTACATCTAATTTCGATATTTGTGAGGCTTCATTGCCTAAAACATCACTATCCATCTCTTTTCTATCTTCAACTACAAAAGGTATCCCTTCCTCCTCAATTCCATATAATATATTTTTTAAATTGTCATCAAAAAAAACTCCACTGTTTTTTAGAATAACTATACTTATGTGTTTCTCCATTGAAATCACATCCTTTTATATGAAAGTGCCAGTCCTGTTGCCACAGCGTTTCTTGGTCCTTCAATACCTCTTATATTTCCTCTTCCAGCAACTACACCATAGTGTGCAAGTTTTTCAGTAACCATTTGTGGAATTTCAAAATCTAATGCCGATCCTCCAACTAAGACAACATGCTCTATATTACGAATATCATAATTTGGACAAACCTGTCTTAAGGCTCTGATAGCATTGGTTACAAACACCTTTTCTTTCGCCTCTCTTCTCACCTTTCGTATCTTCTCAATTGTCTCATCTATCTCAATGGGAACCATAACTTCATCCTTTAAAATTATCACTCTAGAAAAAATCTTAGGTTCTAAATTTTTTTCAAAAAACTGGACACTCCCATCTTCATGTCTAATATGAAATAAACTTTCCACCTTTGCCAGTGGATATTTCTTTATGTCCTCAGCTATTTCAAAGTTATTCAAGCCTAGCTCTCTATTGATTAACATGGTCACCATATTTCCTGCGCCAGCCAAGTGGCAGGATATAACTTTATCATCTCTGTCAATTGTACATGCGTCAGTTGATCCTGCTCCCATATCAATTATAGCTAACGGTGAATCAGTTCCTGGAGTGGTTAAAGCTCCCAATATAGCCATATCTGCTTCCACTCCTCCAACCTCCACTTTTTTATTGAGCTGATTTTCTAAATCATTTGCTATAATCTCCATTTGAAGTTTATCTGCCTTAACCATCGCCGCTAAGCCCACTGCATTTTCCATTGAAAACTCTTCAGCTACTCCCCCTATAACTTTTTTAGGAACAAAGGTATCCACAGCTAAGATATCTTGAATCCTTATATTTTGATGATTTTGTCCAGTTAGTTGTCCCATTGTTATCCTAATTTTCTCTAACATTCCGCCTATATTCGTTCCCTTTTCGCCATATATATCATCAATTGGACAGCAACTTTCCAAATTTTCCATAACTTTTTTTGCTCCTTTTGATAGATCTATACTTCTTCTTTTATTTTTACCTATTATATGTATTATTCCCGCAGGAATGGCTCTAGTTCTTACATCACCTTTTGGTGTTTTTATAATTACTGCAGATCTATTTCCTATTAAAGCTCTTGATATTGGTACTATTATCTTTGTTTCTTCAGAGGAGAGTTTAAATAGTGTCGCAATTCCATAGGGATTTGAGAGCATTGAAATCACTTTTCCTCTATCGGCAACCTCTATGGCCGTTAGCATATTTAAGGGTATCTTTTCAAAATGTAATACTTCATCCACTATAGGTATTTTTTCATTTAATCTATTATTTATTAGAACTGCATCATCATTTTGAACTATAGCCCCTTTTATTTTTATCCCTTTTTCTTTTAACTCATTTATCAGTTTAGAAGCGTCACTAAACTCTATATCTTTTGAAATCAATGCAATTATGTCCATACCATAATCTTTCATATCAATTTGAGTCAAAAGTTTTGAAACTCCAACTCCTACACCTATTCCTCCTGGAGTATTGGGATTATGTCCTATCATTGTGGACTCTGTTATTATAGTTTCCGTTATAGTTTCCATAGCCACATCTCCAATAACAGGTGCAGCTTCATTTATTCTTATCAAATCCAAATCTTTTATATCTTTTCCAACTTTTTTTAAAGCTATTATCAGTGATTGAAAAACGCCCTTAACATTCTCCTTAGTTCCCTTAATTCCTGTAGTTTTTACTATTCCACTACTGAGTATATTTATTTTATTATCTCTTACCTCAGCAAGGGTACTTTCTGTAGTTGCATTTCCTATATCTATTCCAACAATTAACTCCATTTCCCCTCCTCCAAGAGTTCCTAATCGATTCTAAGTTTACCTCTTTTTTCATAAAGTTCAGCCGCTTCTTTTATCAGTTGTGAGTTTACCACTGCACAATATTTCTCCTCTAACTCCTTCGCTATATTTAAAAGCTCCTCTTTTGTTGATCTGTATGGTCTTAAACTATTGTATATTTCAAGTATTCTTTCGTCTGGGACCTTTGTAAGCTCCGCTGCTCTTCTTAAATTTTTAGCAAATGCCTCTCTATTTACACTTTCAGCAATTTGAGCTTGCATCTCTAAAGTTTCCGCCGAAATTCTGCAATCTGCAGCATTTATATTGCCTAACATCACATTTTCTATAGTGAACTCATCCAATTTTTTATTTGTTGCTGATTTTACAATATCTGTCATCTTTTCACTTAAAGGATAATTTTCTGCGCAAAGACTCTTTTTACTAAAATTAATATCTACTGGTTTTAAAACTTCTTGTTCCTCTTTTAATAAGGACATCATCATCTCTCTTATCATTTTTTCAAGTGACTGTTGATCCACTTTAATCCCTCCTTATTTAAAAACTATTTTTAATTCAACTGGTTTTGCTCCACTTATAACGTGCTCTGTTTCTTTTATATGTAACAATGCCGCAATAGCCTGATATTTTGGTCTAGCCATTTGATCATTCATCTGAGTTACAGGTTTTGGTGATTCTCCCTTAGCATACTTGGCTGCATTTTTTCCTATCAATCTATAGTGTTCACGCTGTAATAGCGGAGCTTGTGGAAATAGCTCTAAATTTGTTAAAGGGGGTAGATCTTTTTGATGAATCACTGTTGTTCCTTTTGATTGAATACCAACGCCTATTCCTGAACCACTTATTTTTGCTCCATCATTGGCCAATATAGAAACATCTGAGGTTCTCAACACCCTTATTACTCTTGGAACTAATCCCTCCTCCTCTATCCCTGCCATTATCTCCTTTAAAACTTCTCCATGAGGAATTTGAGTTATCGTTTGAGTTTGATACTTTCCAAATGCTGGAGCTACCGCTATTATAACCTCATCACTTTTGTTACTCTTCTTAGCTTCTCCAACCTCTAACATATCCAGTTCACTGGAGCTTTTCATTGTCATTTTATCTGTATCTGAACCGCTTTTCTCCTCTTCTTCCTCTTCCATATATCTTTTTACAACTTCTTTTATTATACTTTTAATAGCTTCCTCTGATATCTGCATACCTTTCAACTCCTTCCTATTTTATTTTTGAAGCATCCATAGCATTCTCTATATTAGAAAGTTCAGACCATCGTTCCTCTGATATTTGATATCCCGTACCTGGTCCTCTATAATCATTTCTATCATTTACTGCACTGATAACATTAAAATCCTTATCTAAAATTGCAGATGTATGTAGATGATCTCCTGCAACTCTTAACTTCATAAGTTTTAAAAGGTTTATTGCCACATCATCAAATCCCTTTAATTTCAACGCTTTTACAATATCAATTCCTGTGATTCCTTTTTGCATAAGTTCTTCAGCAGCTTTTATATCCTCAACTAAATCTCTTTCTGGCATATCTTTACTTCCATGTCCATAAGTTGCTGCTTCCACTTCCTCATCTTTTATTTCAGGTAGTCCCAACACTTCAAAAACAGCTTGAATAGCCTTACCAGCCTTATGTCTTGCAGCTATAACATCCTCCTCTTTAACCGGTTTTAGTCCACAATCTATTTTTAAATCTCTCTGTATAATATTCCAATCATCATAATCTTCAGCATCCCAGTTTGAACCTGCAAACATATTATCATAGTTTGGAATTGAGCTATATCCTGAACATATAAAATCTGTTCCAGGAATCATTTGCATAAGTGATCTAGCAACTCTTCTTAAATCAGAGTGTGTAAATGTTTGGTCATTACTTGATGCACACTCTAAATCCAACATCATTGCCACTAAATTTTCTGCTAATATCTCTCTCACTCCTCCTGGAACAGCTCCAGGAACTCCCACACAACTCACAGATCCATTTTGTATTCCTTGAACTCCTGCACCCTTTGTCAAAAATAAACATCGAGTTTCTAAATATAGCATTGAGCATCCTTCAGCATATCCCATCAATACCTCTGATCCACTTCCTGAAGTAAATCTCATCTTAAGCCCTCTTGATGCATACGCTGAAGCTAAAAAAGTCTTTGACCAAGGGGTGTCATCTCCATCTGTAAACACTGGTTCTGTTCCATAAACTGAAACAGTTTCAGCATATGCTGTCAATCCTCTCATTCCTAATAATAACTCTGTAGCCTCTTCAACAGAGCACTGAGTTAAAATTCCTGCCCTTCCTATCTGAGACCCAACCAGAAGAGATATTGCATTTAGTGGTGCATATCTGGCTATTGCAACCGTTGTTTCCTGTTCAGTGAATCCCCTTAAAGAGGCTTCTGCTGCATCTGCAGCTATTTGTACTGGATTATCCTTTAAGTTAGTAACATGGCACTGATTTGATGGAGTTTTTCTTGCTCTCATCTTATTTACAGCCATCATCATCTCTAAAACTGTCATTTTTCCCATTACTTCTGTTATTTTTGCAGGTGTTAATGACAGAGAGATTTTTAATATCTCATCTCTTGATATATTGATATCAACTAATTTTCTAGCAATCTCTAAGGAGTCCATTGCCATAACCTTTTCTGCATTCTCTATAACAATACCCTTGTCAGCTATAAAATAATCAATCAAATCAAAATTTTCTCTTAATTTACCATCTAACTCTATTACTATCCCATCTTTTATCTTTATACTAGGCTTTGGATCAAGGGGTGATTCCATTGCTATCAATCCTACTTCAGCCCACTCTTTTACATAACCATCTTTATTTACAGGTCTCTCTTTTAAAACTTGAAAACGTTTAGATTTCATCTTTACCTCCATAAATTTCCATTTTTTACTATGTTATATATATGGATTCGCTGATGATGGAGCTGATCCACCCATAGCTTCCAATAACTTTACCCCAACCTCTTTAGCTGCTAAAACTGCCTGTCTTACCGCTCCAGAGTCCCCACAAACTGCCAGAATAACTTCATTTGAAAAACTTGTTCCTTTATTTGGAGAGCTATACCCTAAAACTTCTACATTTGCTGCTTTTAACGCAGTATCTGCCATAACAACCCCTATAGCTGCTGGAGCTCCTACCATAAGTCCAAAAGATTTTCCCAGTGGCGCACCAAAAGCCTTATTACACGCATGAGATGCTCTAGCTGTGTACTGTAACTCAATATGACCACAATCATTACTATAGACATCTCCAAATTTTTCAGTTACACTATTTAGTGCCACTTCAACTGCTCTTCGAGCATCTGAAACATCCTCTGCTCCAAATAAAATTAATGAACCATGTCCTGCCCCTCCTTTTGTATCTCTTGGTAATTCAATTGATATTATCTCAGTATTTGTTGCTTTCACTGCTTCATCTGCCGCCATTATAAATGGCCCTGCCCCCACTCTTGCACCTATTATTCCTATGGATCTATATCTTTTATCAATACCCATAGCTTTATGTAAATCAGAATCTACATTTGCTATAACTAAACCTATGCTGTCTCCCAACTCACCTATCCCTACAAACTCAGTTATTCTACAATCTTTTAACTCTTTCTTAGGGGTTTCTGTTCCCTTTAATTTCTCCATAACCTCTACCATCATCTTTTCAACTAATCTTTCCTCCATAAGCTCCTCCTTTTTTTAATAAAGTTCCTCTATTAACCTTTTAAAATCACTATTTTCTATATCTCTCACATTTCCAGCTGTACAAATATCCTTTTTTGCAGCTTCAATAATATCTGGAATTAATCTCATATACTCCTCTTTTTCTATTCCTAAATCCCTTAATCTTTTTGATATACACATCTCCTCTTTCATAATTTCAATCCATTTAATTAAACTAAAAACACCCTCCTCTATTGTTTTTGCTGGTAACCCCAACTCTTTAGAGATATCCCTATATAATCTTGCTGTTTCTAAATCTTTACTGTTATATTTAATGATATAAGGTAATATGATTCCGTTGCACTTTCCATGGGGTATATGGTATCTAGCACCTATAAAATGAGCCAAACTATGATTTATTCCTAAACCGCTTTTATCAAATGAGATCCCAGCTAAACATGAAGCTTTAGCCATATTTAATCTACTTTCAGCATTTGAAACATCGTTATACATCACCAATAGATTTTTAAATATTAATTTTAAAGCTTCACCTGCATAGACTCTGGTATAAAAATTTCCCTGTTTAGAAGTATACGCTTCTATACTATGTGTAAGAGCATCTAGCCCCCCCTCAGCTATAACATTTTTAGGTAATAATTTTGTAAATTCATCTGTTATAATTGCTATATCTGGTATTAAAAACTCATCTTTTAAAGGTATTTTTAAACTGTTTTCTCTATCAGTTAAAACTGCATATGATGTCACTTCAGCTCCTGTTCCAGTTGTTGTGGGAATAGCGATCATAAAAGTTTCTCTTTCAAGTTTATTTAAAAAATAGTTTATTGATTTTGCTGAATCTATGACCGATCCACCTCCTAGGGCTACTATCCACTTAGGATTTTTTTTAACAATATGCACAATACCTTTTTTTATAGATTCCACAGATGGGTCTAACTCTATATCTGAATAGATAAAATAATCAACTTTTAATTTTTTTAAAATATCCTCCAGCATTTCTACTAGTTTTAATTGCTTTATTGTTGAATCAGTTATTATACATACTTTTTCTATTCTGCTCTCTATAAATACTTTTTCCATGGAACTATTAAAATATATTTTAGGCTTCATTAAAAAAAACTCATTTTCCCTCCAATATGCTATTGATATTTTCTATTTACTGTAGTATTATAATA
>Charlie_p2__coassemble_2168_pt1 | contig 12364 bp, 13 predicted proteins | sample Charlie_p2__metabat2_low_PE_014 | metagenome-assembled genome bin Charlie_p2
GTTTTTAAACATAAAATTTTAAAAATGGTTGACTTGTGCATAATCATTATGTATAATTATGATAAATATGTATAATATTTATGGTTCAATAATTTGATTAAAAGGAAAGTTGAGTGAAAATCTCACACGGTCCCGCCACTGTAAGGAGGACGAAATTAGACTAAGCCACTGTAGTTTTTATGGGAAGGCCTAAGAGTAGGATGAATCTGAGTCAGGATATCTGCCATGAATATAAAAGAAAATATAAAATCTGCGGTGAACAGATTTGTATTTAGAACTGTCAATTTCAATTCTAATTAGCAATATTCTATTCATTTTTGCATTTTTTATATTTCCGCTAAACTTCAAAAGTTAGGAGAAATGATATGATGAAACATAAGAACATAATGGTTGTTGGGACATCTTCTGGAGCAGGGAAGAGTATAACAGTTACAGGCTTATGTAGAGCATTTTTTAAAGATGGGTACACTGTCTCACCTTTTAAATCTCAAAATATGGCACTGAACTCTTATATTACAAAAGATGGGCATGAAATGGGACGAGCTCAAGCTCTTCAAGCTATGGCATGTGAGATAGAGGCTCACTATAGTATGAATCCAATTTTATTAAAACCCACAGGTGATAGGAGAATTCAAGTTATTGTCAATGGAAAATCCATAGGGAATATGGGTGGACTTGAATATGGGAACTACAAAACAAGCTTAAAGAAAGATATAATTCACGCATATGATACAATTAAATCTAAAAATCAAATCTGCGTTATAGAGGGAGCAGGAAGCCCAGTGGAATTAAATATTAAACAGGACGATATTGTAAATATGGGATTAGCCGAGATGTTAGATGCTCCAGTTATCCTAGTTGCCGATATAGATAGAGGAGGAGTTTTTGCATCAATCTATGGAACAATATCTCTTATGGAGCCTGAGGAAAGAGCCAGAGTAAAAGGTGTAATCATCAATAAGTTTAGAGGAAATGTCGATATATTAAAACCAGGGTTAGACAAGATAGAGGAACTAACAGGAGTTCCAATTTTAGGGGTTATGCCATACTTTGAACTAGACATAGAGGATGAGGATGGTGTGACAGAAAAATTCAATAGAATCAAATCAAAAGCTGCAGGAATAACAGTTTCAGTTATAAAACTTAAACATATATCCAACTTTACAGATATAGATGCTCTTTTAGCTAATACAGATGTAAATGTAAACTATGTGACATCTTTTCATGAGTTGGGAAATGAGGATTTAATAGTTATTCCAGGTTCTAAAAACACCATAGATGATTTAAAAGATATAAAGGAGAAAGGAATAGCTCAGGAGATTATAAAGCTCTCTAGAAAAGGAATACCTATTATAGGTATATGTGGTGGATTCCAAATGTTAGGAGAGAGAGTCCTTGACCCATATGGAGTGGAGGGAGATATAAAGGAGCTACCTGGTTTAGGACTTTTAGATATAGAAACAACAATGGAGAAAGAAAAGGTTACAACTCAATATACAGGTTTTTTAAAAGGGGATAAGGGACTTTTAAAAGGAATGGGAAATATAGAGGTAAAAGGGTATGAAATCCATCAAGGAGTGACCAAAGGAAAAGAGGAGTCTATAACTTTAGACGATAGATTGGTAGCCACAGTAAAAGATAATATATTTGGAACATATCTACACGGAATTTTTGACAACAGAGAGTTTACTGACTTTATTCTAAATGAGATAAGAGAGAAAAAAGGGCTAGAGAAGAGAAAAAGTACAATGACTTTTGATGAATATAGACTTCAGGAGCTGGATAAATTAGAAAAAATATTTAGAGAAAATGTAGATATGGATGCTATCTATAAAATTTTGGAGGGCAAACAATGAGTTTTGTCATAAAAATTTGGATAGCTTATCTACTTGATTTAATTGCTGGTGATCCATATTGGTTCCCACACCCCATTAGATTTATTGGAAAGTATATAAGTTTAATTGAAAGTAAAATTTATGGTTTTAAAAATAAAAAAATCTGTGGAGGAATACTAGCTTTTTTAGTTATCTTAACAACAGGTATAGTATCTTACTATATAAGTAAAACATCTCAATATTTAGAGATTTTCTTTCTCTATACTACTTTAGCAACAAAAAGTCTAGGTGCTGAGGGTATTAAAGTATATAAAATTTTAAAAAGTGGAGATTTAGAGAGAGCTCAAAAAGAGCTATCATATCTTGTGAGTAGAGATACTGGAGAGATGGATGAAATACAGGTGGTTAGAAGTACAATGGAAACCATAGCAGAAAATAGTGTAGATGGTATTATAGCTCCAATGTTCTATGCTTTTTTAGGGAGTTTAGTAGTTGTGGATGGAGTTTCACTAGCCTTACCATTAGCAATGGGATATAAAGCGGTGAATACACTAGATTCAATGGTAGGATATAAAAATGATAGGTATATAGATTTTGGAATGGTCTCAGCAAAGATAGATGATCTATTTAATCTTATACCAGCGAGAATATCTGGTTTAATTATAATTCCTATTGCAACATTTCTATTGGGAATGGGTATAAAAAGACCTTTAAAGATATTTTTTAGAGATAGAAAAAATCATTCAAGTCCTAACTCAGGTCATCCAGAAGCGGTATTTGCTGGAGCAATAGGGGTTCAATTTGGAGGGAAAACAAGATACTTTGGAAAAGAGTTTGAAAAGCCCACAATAGGAGATAAGCTAAAAGAGTTTCAAAGTGAAGATATAAAAAAGTGTTATAGGATAATGTTTATGACATCTCTTGTTGGAATGGCATTATTCACATTAGCAATTGAATTAGTATAATATATGGGAAGTGAAGAAAATGGATGATTTACATGGTGGAAATATATATAGATTAAAAAGGGAAAAAGGAGTTGAAGTTCTTGATTATAGCTCTAATATAAACCCTTTAGGGGTACCTGAAAGTTTTAAAAAGGCAGTGATAGAGAATTTTGAATCCTTAGAAAAATATCCAGATATAGATTATATAGAGCTAAGAGACGCCATTGGTAAATACAATGGGTGTTCAATAGAAAATGTAGTTGTGGGAAATGGAGCCACAGAAGTTCTATTTTTATATATGAAAGCAGTAAAGGCCAAAAAAGTACTGATAATAGCACCGACTTTTGCAGAGTATGAAAGAGCTGCTAAGGCCGCAGGTAGAGATGTAAAGTTTTTCCCATTAAGTAGAGATTTCTCTTTAAATGAGAATATGCTTATGGAATTTATAACAGATGAAGATGTGGTGGTTATGTGTAATCCAAATAATCCCACAGGAAAATTTCAAGAGTTGGAAAAAATAGAGAAAATAGCTGATTTCTTGGAAAAAAGAGATAAGAAGCTATTTATAGATGAAGCTTTTATCGAATTTGTAGACAATTGGAAAACTAGAACAGCTTTTCTATTAAAACATAAAAATATATTTATATTGAGGGCTTTAACAAAATTTTTTGCTCTTCCAGGGGTTAGATTAGGATATGGTTTAACATATGATAAAGGTATATTGGATAAAATAAAAGATATTAGAGAGCCTTGGAGTGTAAATGGAGTGGCTGAAATAGCTGGAAAAACAATGCTTTTAGACACTTTATATATACACAAAACTGAAAATTGGATAAAAAAAGAGAAGGTATGGTTTTATGAGGAGTTATGTGAAGTAGAAAACATAGAAGTTACGCCAACAGAGACAAACTTTATCCTAGTAAAGCTATTAAATGACAATGCTAAAAGTTTTAGAAAAAAAATGATAGAGAATGGAGTATTAGTGCGTGATGCTTCAAATATGGTGTTTTTAGATGAGAGTTATATAAGATTAGCCATAAAAGATAGAAAAAGAAATGAACAAGTATTAGATGTTCTAAAGAGGGTGCTAAAGTGATGAAGGGATTTGTTTTAGCTGGAACAAGAAGTGGTATAGGTAAAACAACAGTTTCCATGGCTTTGATGGCTGCTTTTGAAAATGTAGCTCCTTTTAAAGTTGGACCTGACTATATTGATCCAAGTTTTCATAAATTTATAACTGGGAATAAAAGTTACAACTTGGACCTGTTTCTAATGGGAGAGGAGGGTGTAAAGTATAGTTTTGAAAAACATAGAAGAGATATATCTATTGTAGAGGGAGTTATGGGGCTCTATGATGGGTTGGGAAACTCTTTGGATAACTATAGTACAGCACACCTTTCAAGAGTTTTAAATCTACCGGTTATCTTGGTTGTAGACGCAGCTGGTAAAAGCACAAGTATAGCTGCAGAGGTTCTGGGATATAAAAATTTAGATCCAAGAGTGAATATAGCTGGAGTCATAATAAATAAAGTAAATAGTGAGAAACTCTATGAAATGCTCAAAGAGGCCATTGAAAACTACGCTCAGATACCATGTTTAGGTTATTTAAAAAAAGATGAAAATTTAAGTATAAGTAGCAGACATCTAGGGCTGTTACAGGCTGATGAAGTTGAGGATTTAAAGGATAAAAGAGAGATTTTGAAGAGAGAGATTCAAAAAACTGTTGATTTAAAGAGAATAGAGAAAATAGCAGATATTAACAACTCTCAAAAAGATTGGGATATATTTAAAAATATTGAAAATATATATAGCGGTTTAAAAATAGGAATGGCTAGAGATAGAGCATTTTCATTTTACTATGAGGATAACTTAGAACTTTTACAGAGAATGGGAGTGGAGCTTATAGAGTTTTCACCCATAGATGATGAGAAAATACCTAAAGTTGATCTTTTATATTTTGGTGGTGGATATCCAGAAAACTATTTAGAGGAGCTATCAAATAATGAGAAGTTTAAAAGTTCATTAAAAGAGTTTCATAGAGCTGGAGGACATATCTATGGAGAGTGCGGAGGGTTTATGTATCTCAGTCAAGGAATAAAAACATTGGATGAAAAGTTTTATCCTTTAGCTCAGTTAATTGATTGTAGTGTAAAGATGACTGGAAGACTTTTTATAGGCAGATTTGGGTATGTAGATGTGAATTTTGGAGAGCTAAAAGGGAAGGCTCATGAGTTTCACTACTCAACTATAGATCAAGTTGGAAATGATGAAAGGGTGTTTAAACTCATAAAAAATGATGGGAGAGAGTGGCTATGTGGTTATAAAAATAGAAATCTTATAGCGGGATATCCCCATTTACATTTTTTTAAGAATTTAGATATATTAAAATATATGTTAGAAGGAGCAAAAAAATGTCATATATAAAAAGACCACAAGATATAGAGATAAGAAGTTTTGAAATAATAGAGGAGGAGATGGGGGAGAAAGCAAAAGAGTTTCCACAACACCATCTACCAATAGTAAAAAGAGTTATACATACAACAGCAGATTTTGAATATGCAGATTTAATAGAGATTTCAGAAGGTGCAGTTGAATCATGTTTAGAGGCCTTAAAAAAAGGTGGAAAGATATATTGTGATACCAATATGATAGCCAATGGATTAAGTAGGGTTACATTGGATAAGTATGGATACTCAGCATACTCTTTAGTGTCAGATAAAGAGGTTGCAGAAGAGGCTAAAAAAAGAGGGATAACCAGATCTATAGTAGGGATAGAACATGCAGCAAAAGATCCGAGCACAGATATATATCTAATAGGAAATGCACCGACAGCTCTATTTAGACTAAAGGAGCTAATCGATTCTGGAGAGGTTTCTAAACCAGCGTTGATAGTTGGAGTTCCTGTGGGATTTGTGGGAGCAGCTGAATCAAAAGAGATTCTACCTGGAAGCGGATTACCATATATAATTGTAAAAGGTAGAAAGGGAGGAAGTCCGGTAGCTGTTTCAATACTTCATGGAATTTTATATCAGTTATATAAGAGAGAAGGGTTTTAATGGAAAAGGAGTTAAGATCGGGGTATACAACGGGTACATGTGCATGTGTAGCTGCTCTTGTAGCAGTAAATCTTCTACTGGATAAAGAGATAGGTAAAAATGTAGATATTGTAACCTTAAATGGAGTAACTTTAAATGTGCCAATCTATTCTCAAAAAAAGGGGAATAAATGGGCTAGAGGAGTTGTATTAAAAGATGCTGGAGATGATCCAGATGTGACAAATGGGATAGAGATATGTGCCAAAGTGAAGATTGTGGACAGATTACCTGAAATTGAAAGAGCACATAGATTTGAAAATATGTTACTTGTTGGTGGAAGAGGAGTGGGCCTAGTGACGAAAAAAGGGCTCAAAGTACCACCTGGTAAATCAGCAATAAACCCTGGTCCCCAAGAGATGATAATGAAAACTTTGAACCCTTTACTTGAAAAACATGGGTTAAAAGTAGTGGTAACTATATATGTCCCAAAAGGGAAAGAAAAAGCATTAAAAACATTTAATGGAAAATTGGGAATAGTTGGAGGGATATCCATTTTGGGCTCCACTGGAATAGTGAAACCTATGAGTGAAGAAGCACTCACTAAATCCATGTTTGCAGAGTTAAAAGTTTTGAAAGAGAATAGCCTAAGAGAGTGGGTAGTATTTGCTTTTGGAAATCATGGAAAAAAGTTTTGTTTGGACAACAAAATAGATATAGAACAGATGGTGGTTACAAGTAACTATATTGGCTTTATGATTGATAGTGCAGTGAAATTAGGTTTTAAAAAGATCTTATTGATAGGTCATATAGGAAAAGCTATTAAAGTGGCAGGAGGTATTTTTAATACCCATAGTAGGGTGGCAGATGCTCGTTTGGAGATAATAGCGGCCAATGCGATTTTAATTGATGAACCTAGAGAAAATATTTTAAAAGTTTTAGAGGCAAATACAGCTGAAGAAGCCACAGAGTACATATCTAAAAAAGAGAGCCTATTCAATTTAATTGCAAATAAAGTGGTGAAAAGAGCTATGGAGTATTCGAGGGATACCATAACTTTCCAGTCTATTTTATTTAATTATAGTGGTGATATTTTGGGATATAGTGATGGTTTTTATGAGATGATAGAGGAGTTAAAAAGTGAATAAAAAATTGACAGTGGTGGGACTTGGACCAGGTAATTTGGATTATTTAACAAGGGCAGGTATGAATCAAATAAAAGAAGCTGAGATTGTTATTGGTGGAGAGAGACAACTGGAAGAGGTAGAACCTATTTTGAACAATCAAACTGTCTATGTTATGAAAAAGTTAGATAAAATGAAAAGTTTTGTTTTAGAAAACTTAACTAAAAATATTGTTTTTATAGTTTCAGGAGATACAGGATACTATAGTTTGCTTACATACTTAAAAAAAAGTTTTCCTGAACAAAGCTTCAATGTTATTCCAGGAATATCCTCATTTCAATATCTCTTCTCTAAAATAGAGATGACTTGGGAGCACTATCAACTCTGTAGTGTTCATGGAAGAGAGAATAATTATATAGAGATATTTAATAATAGTGTGAGCGGAGTTGTTCTGTTAACTGATGAGAAAAACAATCCAATTGAGATAAGTAAAAATCTTATTGAAAAGGGAATTTTTGATGCAGAGATAATAGTTGGAGAAAGACTTTCATATACAGATGAAATCATCACAAGATTTTTGGTTAAAGATTATAAGGACTACGATAAAAAATATGAAATGAATGTAACAATTATAAGAAAGGTTTGAAAATTATGGGACATATTTATGACAGGGAGTTTATTCAAAAAGAACTACCAATGACAAAACAGGAGATTAGAGCAATCTCCATAGCAAAGTTACAACTGAAAGATAATTCAACTTTAATAGATGTGGGAGCTGGAACTGGAAGTATCGGAATAGAAGCTGCAACTTACCTAAGAAATGGACAAGTTTATGCCATTGAAAAAGAGGAAAAAGGGATTGAAACCTTAAAGGAGAATATCAAAAAATTTAGATTGGAAAATATAGAGGTAATAGTGGGGAGAGCTCCTGAATCTATACCAACTATTGAGTATGACAGAATGTTTATTGGTGGGTCTACAGGTTCAATGAGAGATATACTTGAACATTTTATCAAATATTCAAAAAAAGGTTCTAGGGTGGTTATAAATGCTATAACGCTAGAAACTTTAGCAGATGCTACAAAACTTTTAAAAGAGTTAAATTTTAAAAATATAGAAGTTGTAAATGTTGTTGTATCTAGAGGGAAAAATATAGGACCATATACAATGATGTATGGTGAGAATCCAATATATATAATAACAGCAGATAAGGAGGAAACAAAGTAATGTCAACAGCAAAGTTTTATGGAATAGGAGTGGGAGTAGGAGATCCTGAAATGTTAACTTTAAAAGCTATAAGAGCTTTTAAAGAGCTAGATGTAGTGGTTTTACCAGAGGCAAAAAAAGCTGAGGGAAGTACAGCATATGAGATAGCTAAAGAGTATTTAAAAGAGGGTGCAGAAACTTTGTTTGTTGAGTTTCCAATGTTAAAAAGTGTAGAAGCTAGAAAAGAGTTTAGAAAAAGAAATGCAGATATGATTGTTGAACACTTAAAAGAGGGAAAGAAAGTTGGATTTTTAACAATAGGAGATCCGATGACATATAGTACATATGTATATATTCTTGAGTATTTAGATGGAATGATACCAGTGGAAACAATTCCAGGAATCTCATCATTTTCAGATATGTCTTCAAGATTTAATCTACCTTTAGTTATGGGGGAGGAATCTTTAAAAGTTGTATCACTAAATGGAGAGACTGATATTATCAATGAGATTGATTCAGCTGACAATATTGTTTTTATGAAGGTATCTAGAAATTTTGATAAACTTAGAGCTGGATTGGAAGCCACAGGGAATTTAAACAATGTAATAATGGTTTCAAACTGTGGAAAAGAGACACAGGAGATAAATTTTGATTTAACAAAAATGGAAGAGGAAGATATTCCTTACTTTACAACATTAATATTAAAAAAAGGTGGTATAAATCAATGGAAAAAGTTTATTTCATAGGAGCAGGGCCAGGAGATCCAGAATTAATAACAGTGAAAGGACAAAGATTAGTTAAAGAGGCAGATGTAATAATTTATGCTGGGTCTTTAGTTCCAAGACAGGTTATAGAGTGCCATAAAGAGGGAGCTGAAATACATAATTCAGCTTCAATGACTTTAGAAGAGGTTATAGATGTAACAGTGAAGGCTATAAGAGCTGGGAAAAAGGTTGCTAGAGTTCATACGGGAGACCCTGCAATATTTGGAGCTCATAGAGAGCAGATGGATATGTTAGATGAGTATGGAATAGAGTATGAGGTAGTTCCAGGAGTAAGTTCATTTTTAGCTTCAGCAGCAGCGGTTAAAAAAGAGTTTACTTTACCAAGTGTGTCTCAAACTGTAATTTGCACAAGACTTGAAGGAAGAACTCCAGTACCTGAAAAAGAGAGCTTAGAGTCCTTAGCTTCCCATAGAGCTTCTATGGCTATTTTCCTGTCTGTACATATGATAGGAGATGTTGTAAAAAGATTGGCTACGCACTATCCAATGACAACTCCAATAGCAGTTGTTCAAAGAGCGAGTTGGGAAGATCAAAAAGTTGTTTTAGGAACACTAGAGACAATTGAAGAAAAAGTTAAAGAAGCTAATATAACTAAAACTGCTCAAATCTTAGTGGGAGATTTTTTAGGAGATAAGTATGAAAAATCTTTACTATATGATAAACACTTTACACATGAGTTTAGAAAAGGGATTGAGAAGTAATGAGATTAGCAATTTGGACTGTTACAAGAGGAGCAGGTCTGAAGGGAATAGAGATTGGAAAAAAAATTTTAGGTGTGGATATATTTACACTTTCAAAATTTAAAATAGATAATACTATACAGATAGAGAGTTTTACAGAAAAGTTAAGTGAAGTTTTTAATGAGTATGATGGACATATATTTATAATGGCAACAGGGATTGTCATTCGTAAAATTTCATCTTTAATAAAATCTAAAGATATAGACCCAGCAGTGGTTGTAATAGATGAGGGTATGAACTTTGTAATATCTCTTCTATCTGGACATCTAGGTGGAGCAAATGAGTTGGCTCAAAACCTTCATGAAAAATTAGGATTGGTTCCAATTATAACAACTAGCTCAGATATAACAGGGAAAATCGCAGTGGACACCCTATCTCAAAAGTTAAGTTGCAAATTAGAATCTTTGGAGAATGCTAAAAAAGTGACATCACTAATAGTGGATGGGAAAAATGTACAGCTAAATCTTCCTAAAAATATATGTGATGAAAATCCTGAAGGGATTATGGTTGTTTCCAATAGAGAAAATCTGGAAATAGTTAGATTATATCCTGAAAACCTAGTTATAGGAATAGGTTCAAGAAGAGGGATTGAAAAGGAAAAGGTGTATGATTTTCTGATTGAAGTATTAAAAAAACATAATCTTTCACCTAAAAGTATAAAGCATTTTGCAACAGTGGATTTAAAAGCAGATGAGGAAGGTATTATTGAAACTGCTAAGAGATTTGGTAAAGAGTTAAAAATTGTCAGTAGAGAAGAGATATTGACAGTGGAGGATATGTTTCAAGGGTCGGAGTTTGTGAAAAAAGAGATAGGCGTAAAAGCTGTTTCAGAGCCTTGTGCATACTTAACATCAAGTAAAGATGGAAAATTTATAGAGATAAAAGCAAAAAAAGATGGAATGACAATTTCTATTTATGAGGAGAGATTTATTTATGAAAAAAGGTAAAATATATGTTGTGGGAATAGGACCTGGAAATATGGATGATATAACAGTTAGAGCATATAGAGTTTTAAAAGAGGTAGATGTGATAGCTGGATATATAACTTATATAGATTTAGTAAAGGATGAGTTTGCTGAAAAAGAGTTCTATGTATCAGGTATGAAAAAAGAGGTTGCTAGATGTGAGCAAGTATTAGAGATAGCAAAGTCAGGTAAAGATGTTGCCTTAATTAGTAGTGGAGATGCTGGAATTTATGGAATGGCTGGAATTATGATAGAGATAGCTCAAAAAGATGGATATGAAGTGGAGGTTGTTCCAGGAGTAACATCATCAGTGGCTGGAGCAGCAGTTGTGGGAGCACCTCTTATGCATGACCACGCTACAATAAGTTTAAGTGACCTTTTGACTGATTGGGATGTAATAACAAAAAGAATTGATAAAGCTGCAGAGGGAGATTTTATAATATCTCTTTATAACCCAAAAAGTAAGGGAAGAACGACTCAGATAGTTGAGGCTAGAGAGTTAATGTTAAAACATAAGGCTCCAGAGACTCCAGTTGCACTATTAAGACATGTGGGAAGAGAGGACGAGAACTATACATTAACAAATTTACAGGACTTCTTAGACCATGAGATAGATATGTTTACAGTTGTTATAATAGGAAATTCAAAAACATATATTTCCAATGATAGAATGATAACTCCAAGAGGATATCATATATGATTTGGGTTATAGGTGGGACAAAGGACTCTAGAGATTTTATAGAGTCCTTTCCTTTTAAAGGAGAGTTGATAGTAACAACTGCAACAGAGTATGGAGGAAAGCTGTTAGAGGGAGTTAAAGATATAAAGGTATTTTGTCAAAGGCTGGATTTAAATGGTATGAGTGAGTTTATAGAGAGAAACAGTGTGAAAAAAATTGTAGATTTATCCCATCCATATGCAGAAGAGGTTTCAAAAACTGCCATAGAGTGTTCTAAGCTAAAAAATATTGAATATGTGAGATTTGAAAGGGAGAATTTAAGTTCTGAAGAGGGTGTTATAGAGTTTTCAGATATAGATACTATGATAAAATATTTAGAGAGTTTATCAGAAAATATACTGGTAACACTGGGAAGTAATAATATCCATAGATTTGAGCATATGAAAAATAAGTCGAATATATATTTTAGAATTCTTCCTAAATGGGAGATGGTAAAAAAAGCTGAAGAGTTTGGGATTCTACCTAAAAATATTATAGCCATGCAGGGACCTTTTTCTAAAGAATTAAATGTTGCAATGATGAGGCAACTTAATATAAAATATATTGTGAGTAAAAAAGGTGGAGATACTGGTGGAGAGAGAGAAAAAATAGAAAGTGCAAAAGAGATAGGAGCTATATCGATACTGCTATCCAGACCAAATGTGGAATATCCAATAGCATTTTCAAATATAGATGAACTTATACAATATATTATTTAAATATTAAAGGGGGAGTGGTCATGATTTTTATAGGGGTTTTCGGTTTAAAAAATACAGAGGAAAAGTTAAGAGATGTTGATTTTGAGTGTACAGGGTGTCTTTCTGAAAAAGTTGAATTATACGCACTGAGAAGAGTTTTTGAGTTTTTCTTTATACCGATAATAACATTGAAGAAGAAACATGTAATAGCCTGTCGTACTTGCAAAAGCATATATAAGCTGAAAGAGAATAAAATGGAAGAGATTTTATTAAAAGGAAAAGTTAGATATGAAGATGTGGAGGAAATAGTTAAAGAG
>Charlie_p2__coassemble_2187_pt1 | contig 12193 bp, 9 predicted proteins | sample Charlie_p2__metabat2_low_PE_014 | metagenome-assembled genome bin Charlie_p2
TAATTAAAGTATACAAAAAAGCATATTGAATAGAATGACTATTCAATATGCTTTTCTTTTAAAAAACTCCCTTCATAAAAAACGGATTTATTATTTTCTTCTATTGTTATTCCAAAAATTCCATAAAATATTGAAATAACAGGACAAATTAAATTAAATAAACAAAAAGGTACATAAATATATGTTGGAACTCCAAAAGTACTTGCTACAAAAGCTCCACATACAGTCCATGGAACTAAAGGTGATGTTATAGTTCCTCCATCTTCTAGAGCCCTTGATAAATTCTTTGGAGCTAAATTTAATTCCTCGTAATTTTTTCTAAACATTCTACCAGTTATTACAATTGACATATATTGTCCACCAGCACACAGATTAGTTAAAATTGGAGTAATTACAGAAGCTACTACAATTTTATTCTTAGTATTAGCCACTTTAGATATTGTTGTTGCTAATTTATCTAACATTCCAGATTTTTCCATTATTCCTGCAAAAGCTAAAGCTGAAATAATCAAGGATATTGTCATAAGCATTGAAGACATTCCACCACGAGTCAATAAACTATCAATAGCTTTAACTCCAGTATTACTTTTATATCCAAATTGCAAAACCCTCATAATATCTATTAAAGTTTTCTTTTGAACTACCATTGCTGCAACTCCACCTAATAAAGCACCGGAAAATAATCCTGGTAAAGCTGGAACTTTCTTCATGACTAATCCTATTGTTAAAATTGGAATTAAAATTAACCAAGGTGTTATAGTAAAGCTTTGATTTAAAGTTGTTAACATTAAATCTACTCCAATATCATCAACTATTGCATTAGAATATTTATTTCCTAAAATAATAAAACCTATAAGAGCTAAAATATATGCTGGTACAGTTGTATAAAGCATATGTTTTATATGATCAAATAGTTTAGCTCCGGCCATAAGTGGAGCTAAATTTGTGGTATCTGATAATGGCGACATCTTATCGCCAAAATATGCTCCAGATACTACAGCTCCTACTATAACTTCTCGAGGAATTCCTAGTCCTTCCCCCATTCCTATTAAGGCAATTCCTATTGTTGACATTGTCGTCCAAGAACTTCCTGTTGAGATTGATATTAATGATGAGCTAATTAAAGCTACAGGTAAAAATATATCTGGTGTTATCATTTTAAGTCCATAGTATATCATTGTAGGTACAACTCCTGATAATATCCATGTTCCTATGGACATTCCAATAACTAGTAATATCATAATTGGAATTACAACCATTTTTAGGGTATCTGAAATTCCGTTTTCTAAATCTTTCCAATTACATTTTAATAAAACCTTTGCTACTAAAGCTGCAAACATTGCTGAAGCAAAAACAGGAAAATGCACAGGTAATTTAGCTATTATAACAGCATAAGATATTATAATAAGGAGAAAAAATATGGGCAATAGTGCTATATATAAAGGTATTTCTCTTTTATTTTTCATAAAGCCTCCCTTTTTAAATTGATATTATTCCCAAAATATTCCACCAAGGATAGGCTATTCCCAATAAAATAGCTAATCCTAAAAACATACGCACTATAAGAATTTTTACTAAAGTACTTAAAGAGACATATCCTGAAGTATAAACTAATAATAATCCTGCAAACTCATATGGTAGTAGATATTGATCTAATGAAACTTGAAATATATAGGTCATCACATAAGGATTTATATTGTTTTCAATTCCAAGTTGTATTAAAGGCATTGTGAAAGATGACATAGCTGCTAGAGGTGTAAGTAAAAAGTTTAATAAAATACCTGAAATATAGGATACTGTTATTATTGAGAAGGTATTTCCTTTAAAAAATGGTTGTAAAAAGTCTTTAATTATATTGATAGCTTGAGTCTCAGAAGCTACTGCTCCTATACTCATAGCTCCTACAATAAATAAAAGAGGTAATAAGTTTATTTTCTTTAAACTATCATTGTTTAATAAATCTATTTTTGGGACAAAAAACAGTGTAGATAAAACTACTAAAATCCAAGCGGAATTCACTTTATGAATGCTTTCTGTAGTCATAAATATAAGTGCTATTCCCATCATTATAAAAGCTTTTTTTTCCTTGTCTTTTATTCTCCCTAAATCTAGATATCTCTTTTGTAACAGTTCTTTTTTTTCTCTTGTTAAAGGCTCTGTATTTTTAGTAAATAAAATTAAAACTCCCAATGAACCAAAGGTGTAGCAAAAAATATATGGTAAGTTATGAATTAAATACTGAGTCCAAGTCAGAGTTTGACCAGTTACTTGCTGAGCATAGTTTAAACCAATTATTATTCCTGAATCACCAGTTGCAAATCCCAATCTAAAAGTTGAAATAGCAAAGAACCCAGCCAATGTTAATAGTGTTGCTTCTAAACTCTTAGCTTTATAACCCAATGTCTCTATTAAACCCATAGTTATGATGTTAAAAATAACAATTTTGGCTATAACAGATGGTATAAAGGGTGTTATTATTATTCCTGCCAAAGTTATTCCTAAAAGAATTGTTGCAAAAGTTTTTCCAAACTTTGCTATACTCCAAATTGCAATTCTTCTAGCCACCCCTGTTTCATTTAACATGGTGGACATTAGCATAGCTGCCAAAACTAACCATGGTATCGTTGATGTCCAAGGCTTAAATGCAATGTTTGGAGTTGTAACCTTAAATATCACATACAATGCAGGAAGTAGCAATCCTGTTATAGAATCTGGAATCAATGAAAAACACCAGAGTAACACACCAAATACAGTGATTATAAAAAACATTGATGTTTTATAATCTAAACTATATCGCTGTGTTAAAGTCCAAATTATAAACACTGTTATAAAGGTACCAATCCATTTGTAAAAATCACCTTTTATTATATAGAAAGAGCCTTTTAAGGCTCTTTCACTCTCTATCTTTCCCATTTTTAATCCTCCTTATAGATTTCTCTCTATAAACTCTTCAACTTCATCTATAGGATTAAATCCTGAAAGTCTATCCACTATCTTACTATCTTTTACTAGTAGCAATACTGGTATTGATTTTAAGTTATTTTTTAACATAAACTCCTTGTTTTTATCAGCATCTAAATGATATGAAACCATATTTGATTCCTCTTTATAAATAGGTACCAGTTCCTCTAATATAGGTTGAAGAGCCATACAATTTTTACATCTCTCCGCTCCCACAAATATTAATCCTATATTCTCTACTTTAGATAGTTCATCCGCCATATTTTTTTCATCTAAATGTGCAAAAAGTTTTGAATTTATATTAAATAGTTTTGGTTTTTCCTCTGTTTCATCTCCAGCTGCAACACAAGCATTTAAAGCATTTGATTTCTCCCATGGAGAAACTCCTTCAACTTTTATTCTTGTAGCTCCTCCTAAAGGTTTTGAACCAGGTACTCTAAAAGTTGAAACATCTATTTTCTTTATCGGTGTTTCCTCTGGTTTTTCAAGTTGTGGTACCCATTCATATGGTACTCTATATGCTCTATAAATCATATTCATGTTCATTATCTCTTTATCCCAATATGGATTTATATATTCCCAAACAATCTCATAACTAGAAGTTACTTCTATCAATCTACCATTGGAACCCTCTGTTATCAAAGTATTTCCATTTGCCAGTCTCTGCGCTCCACTTATAAATGGACTATAGAATCTCGATGCATCAAGTGGCATTACAAAACCAGCTTCTTTTGGTGTGTATTGCCATACAATCTCCAATGTAATTGGGTCTATTTCCAATATTCTTGAATAGTCTCTTCTTGCATTTTTTTCACCATATTTAGACTCAGGGTTTGGTGCACCATATCCTGCCCATCCTCCATTATCAAAGACTATAATGTTTCCTTCTCCTGGAAGACCTCTTGGTATCATATGAGCATGGTGCTGTCCTATTATACATCCTAAGTGCTTCAACTCAGGAGTATCATAATATGGTCCGATTTTCCATACAACTTTTCCTGTCTCTTTACTAATAATTGCAATTATATTTGTTTCTCTTCCATCCCAAATTATATTATCTGGATGAAATCTTTCATCCCCAGCATCATACCATCTATTTGGACCTAAAACTGACATGGAGTTAATATGCATCCAATCTCCAACTTTTTCTGGTTCTACACTTCTTAAATTTGGATTTCTAAACAGTACATTTTTTGCCTCTTCTGAAAATCCGAATTCATCAAAATGCTCATTACAGATCCATTCCCAAATTATTTTTCCATTTTCATCTATCTCATAAATAACATCATCTAACAATAACTTATCCGATATTTTTAAATTTCTTACAGTTTTATGTCCCAATATTAAAGTTTTTCCACCATGAACTTTTGGCTCCATTCCAGGTACATAATACCCTACTGGATTTCCCTCCCTTTGATAATCGTGATGCTGCCTAGCCATCCATCTAGGTTCTAGCCCTTCATCCTCAATATATTCATATCTATCAAATCTCCAAACTTCATTTCCATCCCAATCTAGTTGCACTATATCCTCATAATCTTGCATTCCAAATTTTGAACTTCTCTCTCTTTTACTACCTAAAACATATCCTCCTGGAAACATTTTTGCTGGAAATCCTTTTAAATTTTCCCAAAGCCTAATCTCTCCTCCATTCATATCAATTAACATCACTCCCTGTCCTTTTAAAGGAAATAATGTATACCCACTCCACGCTTTTTCTGGATTATAAATTATTGCTCCTGTTGGATAAATAGTTGGATGACCCATTTTAAACCTCCCCTTTGTATTTTATCTATTAATTATTAATTCTGGATTATCTATGTTCTCTTTATTAAAAAACTTTGCTAAATATCTATTTTTTCTAATATCAATATATATGAAATCACTTATATTTTTATCTTTTAACTCTTTCTCTTTTTCAGAAAGATATTTTAATCCATCATTATCTAAAGAGTTCCAAAATCCAATAGCCACTTTTTTATCTTTAATTCTATTGATATAAACATTCATCTCCTCTAGATATTTTTCTGCTGCAACTGCTGCTATAGCTCCATCTGCTGCTGCTGTTATAACTTGCTTAAGGTATTTTTCTCTCACATCTCCAGCAACAAAAACACCAGATATAGATGAGTTTAGTAATGAATCACACTCGATATGTCCTCTTTTATCAAGTTTAACATTTGTATCTTCTAAAAATTCAGTATTTGGTATCATTCCTACAAAGAAGAAAACACCTTTACAAGGTACTTCAGTTATATCTCCAGTCTTTAAATTCTTAACCCTAACTTTTTCTACTGATTCATCTCCCATAATCTCATCTAAAGTTGAATTCCAAATAAACTCCATTTTAGGATTTTTAAAAGCTTCCTCTGCACTTAATCTATTACAATCTAAAATTCCCTCTTCATGAATCACTACAACTTTTACTTTAGAAGCGTATTTAGATATAAACATTCCCTCCTCTATGGCTTGATCTCCACTTCCAACTACTATTACCTCTTGATTTGAGAAAAACTCTGCATCACATGTGGCACAATATGCCACCCCTCTTCCTTTGAAGTCAACCTCTCCAGGAATACCTAAGATTCTCGGCTTTGTCCCTGTTGCAAATATAATACTTCTTGCTTTGTACTCTTTTCTTCTACTTTTTAAAGTTTTTATCTCCCCTTCTAATTCTACGCTTCTAACGCTGTCTCTCACAATAGTTGCACCTAAATTTTCAGCATGCTTAGACATAACCTCGCCTAGTCTTTCTCCTGAAGTCTTTGGAATACCTGGATAATTAACTATCTCTGTTGTTTTGGAAGCCATTCCGCCAATTGTTCCTTTTTCTAAAATCAATGTTTTCATTTTGGCTCTTGCTCCATATATTCCTGCTGCTAACCCTGCTGGTCCTGCTCCAACAATTATTAAATCATAAATATTTTCCATCTCTTCCTCCAGTGTTTAAAATTCCTCAATATCTAAAAATAAAATTATATTGAGCTCCAAAACATATTAATCTTATAAAAAAAGGTTACCTTATTTAAAGGTAACCTTCTTAAATTAATACTAGCCTAAGAAATTTTGTACCCTATAAATTGAATTTGATTCGATTAATCTTCCTTTTAATTTTCTACTTTACTATACTAATATAATGGTTGATTTTGTTCTAAATTCTTTTTTGAGTCTAATTTCTTTTTCAATAGTATTTCTTATTTTTTATTGTTATTTTATATTTTTTTATATCGTATTAATGTTTAATTTTTAAACTTTTCGAATTGTTTTTTATTTAAAAGTTGTATTTATATTCAAAATTCTAATTTTATTTTACATTTTTGTCAATTTTATATTTTGATTAATTTTAAAGTTTTTTTTGCTTTATTTATAATCTTTTTATTTTTATTTTTAATAGAACTTCTTTAAATTAAAGTTTTATTAAATACAAGTATATTAATATACTCACATTTAATGATTATTTTTTAATCTACACTTTTATTATTTCCAAATAATATTTGGTATTTTTCTAGGAACTGTTCTTGAATATTTTACATCTGGATACCCTATAACCATGCAAGTTACTATATTCTGATTCTCATCAATTCCTAAGAACTCTTTTATTCTAGAATTTCCTTCACAAGCTCTTGTAAAGAATCCACTAAATACAGCTCCTAATCCCAAAGCATCTATCATTAACTTCATATTGGCTGAAGCTAATCCAGCATTTAAAATATGTTCAGAAGTTACTATTATCAAAACTGGAGCTTTAAAAAATAGATTGTCCACTCCCAGAGGATCTGAAATAAAATCATTATACATTTTTATCCACATCTCACCATATCTCTTATATAAAGGGTTTGTTGAATTTTCTAACAGATGTTTTCCCTGATTATTTAAAGTCTCTAATATTATCTTTCTAACCTCTTGAATTTCATTTTTTACCACTACATAATTTACATTTTGGGCATTACTAGCTGTTTGAGTAAACCTTCCAGCCTCAATAATTTTCAATATTTTTTCACTCTCTACATCTTTATCTTTAAACTGTCTCACTGTTCTTTCAAATTTAATAAAATTTAAAAGTGTCTCTGGTTCAATAGAAAAGCTATTTTTTTCATATTCAACCACATCATTCATGTTATATTCATCAGTAGATACCGCTCCTACTGGGCATACTGCAATACAATGTCCACATTTAAAGCAGGTGATATTTTTTATTTTAGCTTTTCTATCAATTAGTTCAATATCTCTAGCAAAACAATCTTTTATACAAAGCCCACAACCTATACATTTTTCAATATTTACTTCAAACATCTTACCACTCTCCTCTAAAAATATTTTTTACTTCAACTCATCTATCAACTTGTATTTAATTTTGTACTCTTATTAACCAATTATAAATCAATGTAATTAGGAGAAAAAACATTTATCAATGAGTACTCTTCATTTTTTTTATCCAATTTAGAAATATAATATATCTCTAAAAAATAGTTATAGTCTCTTAGCTCTCTTTTTGTCTTAAACTCTTTGATCCTTTCAAAATATATATTATTTTTAAATGCCGCTCCTTCTATGTAAAGTGAAATCCCCTCAGCTCTATACATATTTTTGCTTCTAATTGATTTAGATGCTATTATAAGTTCTTCATAATTTTGAGGATAATCTCCATTCACTTTTAAAATAACAAAAGTATCACTTATATTATAAGAAATCTCTATTTTTTTCAGAATTTTTCTTATATGATTTTCTATATCTTCATTATTTTGTATATTTCCTTTAGAATTTCCCAATATAAAAAACTCTAATTTTTCTATCTTAGGCTCTTTGTTTAAATTGTTTATTGCGTAGTGTAACGTACTCTCCAACCTATTCAAATTTACATTTATATTTTTTAAATTTTCAATCTCTTTCTCAATTATACTCTTTTGAAATGTAATAGATTTTAAAATATTTTCTAAATTATCACCTTCATATAAAATCTGCTTTATCTTTTCCAAAGAAAATCCCAAAGATTTACACCTTTTTATAAAATCTATCTGTAAAAATTGGTCTATTGAATAATATCTATATCTTGTACTCCCATCCACATAAATAGGTTTTAAAAGCCCCTCTTTATCATAATGTCGGAGAGTTTGAACTGAAATTTTTGTTAATTTTGCGGTTTCTCCTATCGAAAACATTTTTAATCCTCCAAAATTTGGTTTGACTCTATACTTACTATAGAGTATACACTACTTTTTGTTAAAGGAGGAAGTAAAATGTTTAAAGAATTTATTAACTATGCTATTCCATCTGTATGTGCTATGTTTGTATCATCACTCTATGTTATTATCGATGGAATTTTTGTGGGGCAAGGTATTGGTAATTTAGCTCTTGCTGCCGTTAATCTAGTAGTACCTGTCTCAATTCTATTCTTTGGAATTGCTACAATGTTTGCTGTAGGAGGTGGTACCCTTATTTCTGAAAATTTTGGAAAAAATAATATAGATAAAGGTATCAATATTTTTAGAGAAGCTTCCATTGTATTATTAATTTTAAGTTTTTTTATTAGCTTTATATTTTTTATATTCTCTAAGGATATTCTTTTAATTTTAGGTGCCAGTGGTGATATCCTAGAGGAAGCAGATATCTATCTGAAATACTATGTTATGTTCTGTATTCCAAATATTTTGGGTATATCTTTGAGTAGTTTTATACGAAATGATGGGAATCCAAAATTGGCTATGGTAGCTACAATTTCAGGAGCTTTTTTAAATATATTTTTGGACTATGTATTTATTTTTATTTTTCAATGGGGAATAAAGGGAGCTGCTATTGCTACTGGTCTTGGACAAATATTAACGGTGTTAATTATTTTATTCCATTTTATCTTAAAAAAAGGTAATCTATCTTTTGGAAAAACTAAGTTGCAGAAAGATAATATTTTTCAATTTATTTTTCTCGGATTTCCCTCTTTTTTTATGGAGATTACATTTTCTATAATAATATTTTGTATGAATACCGCTATTTTAAAAATAGGTAATGAAACTCAGATGGCATCTTTTGGAATAATCAATTATCTAACCACTATAATCTATATGCTTCTACTGGGACTTTCTTTTGGGATTCAACCACTATTTAGTTTTTACCACGGTGCCAATAACTTAAAAAAAGTTGCAAAATTTTATAAATTAACAATTATAGGTTCATTTATTATAAATTTTATATATTTTAATATCTCGTATTTCTTTGGATATGATATTATACATCTTTTCACTAAGAATACGATTATATTGAAAGAAGCGTATGTTGGACTATGTCTTTTTAATATCTCATTTTTTATAATAGGAATCAATATCATACAATCAGGATACTATCAAGCTATAAATAATCCTAAGAATTCAAATATAATCTCTTTTTTAAGATCAATTATATTTTTTCCTATAACCATTTTAATTACAAGTTACTTTTGGGGATTAAAAGGAATATGGTTAAGCCCTTTATTTTCTGAATGTTTGTGTTTTTTAACTTGGAACTTTTTATTAAATAAAAATATTGGGAAAATATTATTAAATAATTTTGTTAAATCAGTTTCTAAAAATGAATAGATAATAATATCTAAGTCAATAATACATACTGCTATTCTAAATATCACACTCATATATAAAATAATCATACCCATATATATTTTATATTTTATTTAATTAGTTACATTGGTTATAATAACAAAAATTTATAATAACAATATCTTTTATTTGGTACTGTTAAAAGAGGGGAGATTCTTATGAGTTTAATTATGGCAATTATTTGTGTCTTGGGAGCTTTGGCTATCGGTGAAATAGTATCTATTAAAACTAGAGCTATCGTTCCATCTGTTTTTATTACTGCTATTGTTTTTTTAATTGGTTATTGGACAATTTTCCCAGAAAATATCCTTGAAATAGCTGGATTTGTAACTCCAATTATTATAAGTTCTATGCTTTTTCTTATTACTCATCTTGGTACTATGCTGAGTTTAAAAGAACTTATTAGACAATGGAAAGCATTTTCAATAGCTATTTTTGGAATATTAGGAATATGTTTTGGAACTTTAGTTTTAGGAAAATTATTTTTCCCATGGGAAATGCTTGTTATTGCTACTCCGCCCCTTACAGGAGGAGTTGTAGCATCAATTATTATGTCTGAAGCAGCAACAGCTAAAGGATTGCCTGAACTTGCAATTTTAGCAATAGTTATGTATGTTATGCAAGGGTTTGTTGGCTATCCGCTCACTGCTCTTGTTTTAAGATTAGAAGGAAATCATCCTTTAAAAAAATTTCGAAAGGGAGAGGTTATTGATCTTGATAAAAAGGAGATTAAAGAGGAGAATATTAAAAGGTTAATCCCTCCTTTACCAAAAGAATACCAAACAACTTATATTGTCCTTTTAAAGTTAGCTCTTTTAGTTGGTGGAGCAATTTTATTTACAGAAGCTATCAATGAAGTTATTTCTAGATATGTTATCTGTCTGTTTGTAGGGGTAATCGGAGCTGAAACTGGTTTTATCGAAAGAAAACCTTTAAATGTATCAGGAACTTTTGGCTTCTATATGACTAGTTTAATGGCATTTATATTTGGAGGATTAGCTAAAGCTACTCCAGAAATGCTTCAACGTCTTTTATTTCCATTTATTGGAATTATTGGATTCGGTGTGACTGGTATGCTTATATTTTCATTTATTATTGGTAAAATCTTAAAAGAATCTTCTCCTATGTCTTGTGCGATATCTTTAAATGCACTGTATGGATTTCCAGCAAATTACGCTTTAACAACTGAAGCTGCTAAATCTCTTGGAGAAACTGATGAAGAAAAACAATTTCTAATTGATGCTATGTTACCTAAAATGTTAGTTGGTGGATTCGTTTCAGTAACTATCGTTTCTGTTATTATAGCTGGAATTTTTGTAAAATTACTATAAAAGGGGGATATAAAATGATTAAAAAGCTTGCAGAACAAAATAAGGATTATATCATTAAAATGAGAAGGGAGTTTCATAAATATCCCGAACCTAGTTTCCAAGAATTTAGAACATCTAAAAGAATTCAAGAGGAGTTATCCAAGCTGGGGATTCCATTTAAAGTGATTGCGGGAACAGGCGTTGTTGGATTTATTAATAAAGGTAAAGAGGGAAAAAAAGTTATTTTAAGAGCTGATATGGATGCTCTACAAGTACAGGAGTGCACAGGAGTTGAGTATTGCTCTACGAATGATGGTATCATGCACGCTTGTGGTCATGATGGCCATTCTGCTATGCTTTTAGGAGCAGCTAAAATATTAAATGAAATAAAAAATACTTTATCAGGAGAAGTTAGGCTTTATTTTCAACCTGCAGAGGAAATTGCTCAAGGTGCTTTAAAAATGCTTGAAGAAGAACCTATCAATGATGCTGATGGATGCTTTGCAATCCATTTATGGAGCGACTTACCTTGTGGAAAAATTTCTGTAGATGCAGGTCCAAGAATGGCTTCAGCCGATATTTTTGAAATTATTGTAAACGGTAAAGGGGGACACGGTTCTCTTCCACATCAGACTATTGATGCTGTTGTTGTAGGTTCTGCTCTAATTATGAATTTACAATCAATTGTGAGTAGAGAGATTAGTCCACTAGAATCTGGAGTAGTAACTGTTGGATCATTTCATTCTGGAACAAGATTTAACGTTATTGCAAACCAAGCTATTTTAAAAGGAACAACTCGTACTTTTAACCCCGAAATTCGAAATAATTTTAAGTCAATTTTGGAAAGAGTTACAAATGGAACTTGTGAGACATACAGAGCTACTGGTCAAGTTAACTACACCTATGGAACTGCACCTTGTATAAATGATGAAAATTGCTCTAAAATAGCTTCGAAATCTGTAGAAACTATTCTTGGAAAAGATGGAATTATAAAAATGGAAAAACTTACTGGTGGAGAGGATTTTTGTTACTTTTTAGAACAAGTACCTGGAGTTTTAGCTTTTGTTGGAGCTGGAAATCCAGCTAAAGATGCCAACTACCCTCATCATCATGAGAAATTTGCAATAGATGAAGATTCTTTAGAAATTGGTACAGCTTTATATGCCCAATATGTTTTAGATTTCTTAAATTGAAAATAGAGATTAATTAAAAAATATTAAGAAAAAATTTAAAGAGAGAGTATCAGTTGACACTCTCTCTTTGTTTTTAATCTAAATTTTTAAATATCTATTTACTTCTTTAAAAATCCATGTTTTTCCAATTCACACACACTATTTA
>Charlie_p2__coassemble_2209_pt1 | contig 11981 bp, 6 predicted proteins | sample Charlie_p2__metabat2_low_PE_014 | metagenome-assembled genome bin Charlie_p2
TCAGATACTTCCCACGAAGCCCCGCCCTCTATTAGGACGGTGGTAGTTCACTTTAAGCTATATTTCTCATGAACATCAAAGTAAGTAAAATTAGCATAGTTATTGTGATTTTATCTTCCAATTTAAAACTCCTCCTATTTTTACTAATCATCATATTTTATCACTTCCCTTACTTTTTTTCAAATATATCTCCTATGTTCATTCTAAATCTTATATACAACCCTTGATTAAGCTCCCCTGTGGGATCAAAATCTCTATCCTTAAAGCCCACTATATTATAGCCTAAAGATAACCAGAGATTACTTTTAAATATATGCCCCACTTCAAAACCTATTCCATAATCAGAGTTTTTATCACTATCAAAAATTGTAGACATATTGATTCCAGTGGTCCAATTTTTATATATATTATAACTTAATCCTCCTGCAATCAAATACGCTGTATAATTACTTTCAATCTCTTCATATGCTGTGTCTATATTTTTTACTCCAAAAGTTAATGTTCCATCAAACTCTGTATTAAATCTATAGTTGTGTGAACTTCTTAAAATATTTGCTATTTGCTTATAGTTATCATCAATTATATTTTTAGAATAATTTAGTTCATACTTATTTAAAGAGTTATATCTACTATTTTCACTCTCTCTATATGCTAATCCTAAAATTAATCTATTCTCTTGCTCTATATCTCCCTCAGTATAATACCTATTTTTCCCTATAAAATATAAACTCTCTGTTATTTTTTTCCCATAACCAACCTTACTTAAAAATGAGCTTTCATCACCGAACTCAAACTCTAAGTCCACTTTCATTCTACTTAGATTATCAATTTCATAATCTCCTCCAACTGTTATTGAAGTTAACGATTTTCGTTTTGTCTCCTCCTCCCCAGAACTATAGCTTTTTATAATTGGATCTACCCTTTCAAATGTTCCATAAATAGTTAATCTCTCTGTTATTTCAAGCTCTTTCTTTACCCCATATCCAACTTCTGGTAAAACTCCTCCATCCTCATTTTTCTCTCTATATTCTGAAAAAACCTCACTATCTAAATAGCTTTTAGTTTTTACCCCTATTAAAGTTCTATTACTATCGTCCTCTGGCTCAATATAATATTCATCCTCCAAATTAGATATAAACTCCTGTCTCACATAGACTGTGGTTTCCTCATTAACATTGTAATCAACTCCACCGGCAACTCTTTTTTTATCAGTTAATAATATATCTTGTTCATACTCTAAAAACGCCTTTAAAAAGCTATATTTTTCAGGTGCCCAAATTATTTTTGCTCCTAGCGTATTCACCTCTTTTTGCTCAAGAGATTCACTTTTATAGTAGTGTCTACTTCCAATTTCATATATAAAATCTGTTTTTTTAGCAAATTCCAGCCCTAAATACACATCTCTTTTTTTATATCCTCCTCCCTCCAGTTCATCTTTTAAGAACTCTGTTTCAAATTTTAATATATTTTTATTTAAAAACTCATATTCCGCTTCAATATCTATACGCTCTATTCCTTGGGTCAACTTTGAATCTGGATTGTAATAACCTGTATCTGATTTTTCATAATTGGCTTCCAATGCTATACTCTCATTTTCATATTTATAGAATATAGAACTACCATTTCCAGACCCCTTTTCTTGGTCATTTGTCTGTGAAGTTTCTATTATTAAGAGATTTTTTTCATCGTCATATAAAGCGTATATCCCCTTCATCTCATACTCATCTATTGAGTTTTCATCCTTAACATAACTTCCACCTAGCAAGATTTTATCTTTAATTTGATACTCTGCATTTGCTCCATAGACCCAGTGTTTATTTCCATTATCTCCCTCTACCTCATAGTTTACTTTTATAAATATGGGATTAAAATTCAAATCATAACTCATTATTGGTTCCGAAAAATAGATTCTTCCTAAATTGTAATCAATGGAGTAGTCTTGCCCTCTACTCAAAGGCATCTCTGAAATAACTCCTCCATTATCTCTGCTATATACAATAAGTTTAATCTCTTCACTTCCCTCTAAGATATCTCTATTGGAAAGTGTATATGGTCCTGAAACCCCTCTTCCTTGAAACTCATCTACCACTTTTTCACTACTTGTTTTAGCTATAAAAGTGTTTAATCGAGTTTTCTTCTCATTTATCTCTGTTGAAACACCAGTTAGAGTTCTAGAATATTGATTTAATCTCAATCTATTATCAAATAGATTGGATGTTTTATAATCTCCATACATCACATATGATTCTCCACTATCAACCTTTATATAGAGATCATCCTTGGATTCTCCCACATACCCTTTTATGGAGTTATCCCCATAGATTGGATAGTAGTCCTCTGGATCTTTATATGCAAAAAATTTCTCGTTCTCTTTAGCGCTGTCATAGGTCATTGTCAAATAGTATTTATCTTTTATATGTCCTTGTGCAAAGAGAGCACCTCTATAATAAATTTTATCTCTATATAGATTATTTATCTTTTTTTCAAAGAAGAAATTTTCAGAGCTATTCCCTTTAAAATTTAATCTTCCCTCTAAAATTCCATTAATAAATAACTCCTCAGTTTTACCATATAGTTCAAACTCAAACTCCTTCTCAATATTCTCTAATTTTGTTATAAATTTTACATTTTGTTTTCCAGGTTTAGTTTTAAATTTTAGAACTTTTTCCTCATTTGGTGGTATTGTTGTCTGAATTCCCTGTATCTCCTTTCTATCATCAGAACTTAGCCACTCCCCTCCTCCAGATTCCAATATAGACACATTTAACATATGGGGTATAGCCAATCCATTTTCATCCGCTCCCTTAATGATAAAACTTTCTACTCCATCCTCTTCATTTTCATCCTTTGGAATTTTTTTTAATATAACTTGAGATAGCTCTCCCCTTACTAAAACCTCTTTTTCTACAGATCCTCTCTCTATTCCAAAAGGGTCTAAAAAACTAACCTTTACTATATTTTTACCCTTTTCCAATTTCACTGAGGAATACTCCAAAAAAAATAGTGAGTTTAAAGCTGAACTAGCTCTTAAACCAATATGACTGATATCGACATTTTTTCCATTTATATATAGTTCCACTCCTCCACCTGAGGGCGCTTTTATTTGAAATGTCATATTTTCTGGAACAACATCTCCATTGGAGATATTTATTATATCTAGGGAGTTATTCATACTCTCTATTGAACTTGTTATCTCCTCTGCTGAAAGTACATTTAAACTCTCCCTTAAGTTCTCTACTATAACTTTTTTCTCCTTTTTATTTCCCTCCTCTTTAACGCTCTCATATTTTTCAAATTCAACAACCTCTATATCATTTATTGTCCCTGTTTTACCTAGCTCCTTCCTTTCCACAACTGATGGAGCTCCTTTAAAAGACAACTCTTTACTTTCTACGCTATATATATACTCCTTTATTTTTTCCTCTAACTTTTCTTTTCTTTTCATTATTTTTTCAATAATCTCTCTTCTTCTCTCTATTCTCTATATAAAAAGCAAAATCTGCAGCATAGAGCTGAGCCTTTTTTAGGTCAATAAACTGAGACTCTCCATTTTCACTATGCTTAGTTGTCAATTTCACTCCTTTTATCCCTTTTATTAAACTTTTTCTATCAATTTTTCCTATATGGGTTGTGGCATCCTCACCATATATGCTATACTTTCCATTTTCATCAGTTATAGCAAAATCCCCATTTTCTAAAAATATCTTTATTCCTGGAATTACTATATCTTTTTGTCTATCATATATATTGTTCCCATCTAAATCTAAATAGACAACTCCCAATATTATCCCTTTTTCTGAGAAGTTTTCACTATCAACATCAATTGTTGCTGATGCTGTATTTGATTCTAAAATTGGATTTACAAAGTTATCACCATATATAATAGCTCTGTTTACATTTTTTCCATGTTTAGATGTAACTCCTACACGAACAATATACTCTATTGTTAAAAGAGATTTTTGAAACTCCCTTTGATTAAAGTCAATCTCAAAAGAAAAGCCATTACTCTCTTGATTTTTTATATTTTTTACAATACCATCACTAACTTTAACACTCTTCTCTATTAACTTAAATCCTCTTGGAAGAAAATCTTTAAATAAAAATTTTTTCAAATTGTCCTCTTTAGATACTCTAACCTCCAAAGTATACTTTAAAAGGTCACCTACTCTTACCCGTTTTTGTTCAGATTTTTTTTCCAAAAGTATCTTATTTTGAGATTCTAAAATAGCTTTATTAGTTACTCCACCATAGTTTGTATCCTCTATCAAAACACCCACAGTGAACTCTCCCTCTTTTGAACCTCCTATCGCCTTACTTCCAATACCTTCAACCTCTACTGTAACCTCTCCTAAAATTAAGAGTTCCTCTGAATAAAAACATCTATCTTTATCACTCCAGTAAAAATTTATTTGTTGATTTTGTATCTTTCCTTTAACCTCTCCTATATACATACCCCTATAGTCCATTTTTAAACGAATCTTCTCTTTTAATATATTCTGAAATTTTATATCTAGCTTAGTTTTTACAACACCTGTAAAATCTAGATACTGTAGTGATTCATTATCTATATTTGGTTCTACAAAAATTTTATTCTCAATAGTAAGCTTATTTTTTACCTCACCTAAACTCTGCCCATTTTCAAAGGCTTCTAAAGAAAATTCACCCTCTTTTAGATTTACAGTATTCTTTAAATTTGATCCAATTGATGTAATTTTATATTTTTTTCCTCCCTCTATTTTCACTGGTTTTGTTTGAAATTGATTTTGAGGATCGTTTTCTAAACTGACTTCACTTCCATCCCCCTCTTGAATAAAAAAATCTATTGTAGTTGGATAAAAAGAAGTATACATTTTTTTCTTAAAATAGAAAAATGAGTTGTCATAATTTTCTAAATTTAGCTCACCCACCGTTATAATTTTATTTTCCTCACTTAAATATTGCTCCCTAATATTGGTTATATGCTCTTTGAAATAAAGCTCTTTATCCCTAACCTCCACCTTCACTTCATTACTGATCTTTTGAAAATTTGAGGTAAATAGATAAGCTATATTGAAAACTGTATTGGAATAAGTTCTAAAATTAAAAAAAAGGAGAATCAATAAAAATGAGAATAATTTCATTTTTTTCATATTGACCCTCCTTTGATTATATTTTAAACTATGGTTTTGCTGGTACTGAATCTATTTTTACTTGGAAATATAGAGCCGCTTTTTCATTTGGTTTTAATGTTCCAACATTGGCAATTATCTCTCCTCTTTTTCCAGTTTCTGGTTGAGTTTCAGCAACTTTAAATGAACTTGTTGTTCCTTGAGCATCTGTCACTATATATGATGCCTTATAGGACACACCCTCTCCCGCTCCTGTTCCTGACTGAATAGTTGTAAAGTATGGAACAGTATCTTTTATTTGAACATTTTTAGCATCCACTAATCCATTATTTTTAACTTCGATTCTATAGTATATAGTTTCTCCTGGACTTGCTTTTTGTGTAGTAGTTACATATGTTCCTCCCGCAGATAGCTTTTGTCCTTTAATTATTGTTAAATCTTCAGCTAAAACGGTAGTTGAATCTGTTGCTACAGTCACTATTGCTGGAGTTGAATATGTTCCCAATGTTACATCTGGTCTTATTGTTGTAACATTTGTAACTCCTGCAGGTGCACCAATTGGCACTGCAACTCTAGCAAATATTTTTACCTCTTGTCCTGGAGTTAATCCACCAATTGTAGCGAAATCTCTAAATGGCGTATCAATTCCTATATCAAATATTCCATTTCCATTACTATCTAAGAATATCTCTGTAGCCCATTGAACTAAACTTTCTGTTGTTATAATATTAATCTCACTTGCCGCTCCATCTCCCTCTAAAACATTACCATTATTTCTAACAGAATGTGTATAGATAACTTGTCCGCCTGCATAAGTTGAACCCGTATTATTTGGAGTTATTGAGACATTTCTAATTGCATTTATTGTTACAGAATCATATTTTATATCTCTAGCACCTGTTGTTACAGATGTAACTCTGAAATATAGAGGAACTGTCTTTGCAGTCGTATTAAGTGCTATTGAAACTTCAGCATCTACTCTTTGGCTACCTTTTGGCAGTATTGGTGATGTTGATGTAACTTCAACGTCTCCACCTATCTTAAACTTAACAGAAACACCATTTGGTAAATTTTGATCCGAAAAATCAGCCTTTGTACTAACCTCTAACTTAAATGTGTCTGTTATATATGAACTTGTATTATTAACATATAAAACAAAATTTCCTTTTTGTCCTGGATTTAAAGATATTTGAGTTACTGGAGATTGCTCCGGTCCTAACCCTTTTCCTGGTGCATTTATGTTTGTTACTAAATCTTGATTATTTGTTAAGTCAACTGTTGCTGCTGTTAAGCTTGTTAAAGTATCAAGAGCATTTACATTATATGTTGGTGTATGAGTACTTGTAGCAATTTTTTTAACAGTATAACTACTTTGTAAATTAGTTATATTATTTGGCAATTGTGCATATAGAATTACATTTACAATCTCATTTTTTGCTACTAACCCTGTATCAACTATTCCATCTCCATTGTTATCCAATATTGGTTTTTCATCTTGTCCTGGAGTTTGAAGAGCTAATCTAAATGTTGTTCCTGCTGGGAAGAATTTATCTGCTATTGTCAAATTATATATCTCTGGTGCATTTGCTGTATTTTTAAAGACATTGACAAATCTTAATTCCTGTCCAGCTTGAGCATTGTTTATTGTATCTCCTGTAAATGTTGCTCTTACATATTTTAAAATTGTATATGTTACAGTATTTGATTCTTTACCTTTAATCGGATCTGTTTCTTCACCTGATTTAAACTCATATGTTGCCTTATTTGTTACTGGTCCTATATCCTCTCCCTCTTTTACTAAAACTTTAAATGATAAAACTCCATCTTTAGAGTCAATCCCTTTATTTCCTGGTACTTGTTTAACTGTAAAGTTTACAGTATCAGTTCCTGTTCCGTCTGAATTTTTCTTATCTACCTTATAAACTATACCTCCTTGATCATAGTTATCTGTTATTGCTACTGCTGTATCTGTATTATAATCTTGCCACTTAGCACTATTTTCTACATAAGTGAATTTAGTGTCTAATTTATCTGATAATATCGCATCTTTTGCATAAGTTGGAGAATCGTTATACACTTTTAAATATACAGTTATCTCTCTATTCATGTCTGAAGCTCCTGAAGCTGAACTTAAAACTTTATAAACTCCCACATTAGCTTTTGCTGTAAATCTAATCTCCTCTGCCGCTGTATCATATTTTGAGCCATCCCCTTTACTTGTAGCTGTTAATGTTGATTGTATTGGTGTTGTTTCATTTGTCTCTGTTTTTACTCTTACTATGATACTTTGACTTGCCCATGGACCTATGTCAGTGATAGTGTATTTTCCATTTACTGGTACTATCTCAGCTTCTCCATCCTCTAAAACACCATTGTTATTTGCATCTAAATACATTTTTACTGATCTTCCCGCATATGTATGAGTGATATCAAAGCTATCAGTTCCATTTCCATAGTTTGTTAAAGTATGATTAAATAGTGCGTCTTTTCCCGCTGTTACCTCAACCATTCTATCTGGATCTAAAGCTAATGCGTATGTTTGATTGATTGTTGTAAGTACAATATTAGATTGTAATAACTTATTTGTTCCACCAAGAGTTTGGTATGTCAATGTTGCCTGGTTTCCTATATCGTAGTTTGCAAGTGGAATATCATCTCTCACTGATGCCATTGCAGAACTATAGGTAAACGCTCCTAAAAGCGAAGTGGCAACTAAAAGCGACTTAAATTTAGCAATTTTTTTCTTCATACGTCATCTCCCTCTGTCTACTTAGTATCGAAAGAATACTTAAAAATTTTATTTTTCTCTAAACTATTCACCTCCATTTAATTTAACTTGCATTTGAAACTCAGCTTTCTCTCCTGGTTTTAACTCAGCAACATTCCACCCTACACCTTTATAGCTAGATAGTTCCACTGGCTTTCCATCAACCTCTATTGGGTATGGATAATAATCTCTTCCATTTATACTAACTAAATAATTACTTGGTTTCCCTGTATCTGGAACTATAGTTGTTCCTGCGGGAACTGGGATTGTCGGATTGAGATTTTTTATAGCCTCTTCCTCTTGGTTATCTATTGTAAAGGTATATTCTAAAATATCCCCCGGAGATACATTTTTTGCCTCAACTTTTTCTACACCACCCTTGTCATTTTTCATAATTTTCATACTTCCAAGATGTGTTTTTACCTCTGCAAAAACCGTTGACACTATTAAAATAAATAGCACTAATATTTTTTTCATAATACTCTCCTCCTAAATCATTTATTCTTAATTATTTTTTAATAACTCATCTAAATCAGAGTAAGCTTTTATCAGTGTATTGATTTCACTGAGCATCGAATCATAATTTTCCAACACAGCTCCCTGTATAAACTCCTCTTTTATTTTGTCATTTAAATATATAACTTTATTTCTTTTAAAAGATATTACCGTTTGAGTCTCTTTTGCTACACTCTCTCTTAAAACTAGATCTCTTAAATTTCTTTCTCCATCAAAAATCATAAATGTTTCAAATCTCTTTTTTTCACCCTCTTGAGGTAAAGTAATTTCAACTACTTCATTTAAAGATTTTTCCAATAGAAATTTACTTGAAAAATTATCTGTTTTATATATCCACTCTGTTGCTTTAGATATTATATTTTTAAATTGATGATAATCCACTAATAGATTATCTATAAAAATTTGTTGAGATTGTGTTTCTAAATTGATTAAAATTGCGATACTCAATACCAGTTCATTCCCTATATTTTCATATAAAATTGGAATAACTAGATCTTTTCCTGTTACAAAGGTTGTTACTGTTCCCCTTTCATTTCCTATAAATTGATAACTTAATTTTTCATTGTTAGTGTATATTTTTCCCAATGAAGTTTTTAAGTTATCCAATTGAGTTTTTAAATTCTCTTCTAATTTCACCTCTCGATTTACACTTTGTTGTTGTGTTTTCACATCTTTATAGCTCCCCTTTTCACAGCCCAGTAAACTTAGACAAAGCAATAAAAATATTTTTTTCCTCATATAGCCCCTCCAATTTTATAATCCTGATTTTAAGTTGACAATTTTCTACCGGCGTTTTTTATCTATTCCTTTTTTATTTCAAAAAAAAGGAATAAAAGTTTCAGATAAAAAGGAAATAACTAAAAAGACAGTAATTACTGTTAAATGTTTTTTTTAGGGGGATTTTTTATGTACATTAACAGTAAACATCTTCAAATTTTAAAGGTTATAAAAAATACTACTGTACTCAATGTCAAAGATATGAGTGATATTTTTTCATTCTCATACCAGCACACTAAAACATATGTTGAAGACATCTATTCTGAACTATTCCATGAGATGCCTCAGGATTTAAAAATAGAGATTATTATTGAAAAAATTAGATTATTTTCCAATGCCAAAATTATTTTAAAAAACAAGCAACAGTTTACAAAAAGCCAAAATATTTTTTATTTGATTTTTCATTTGATTAAGAATGGGCACATAAAACTCTCTCATATTTGTGAAGAGTTAAATCTTACAAAAAGAAATTTGAATAACTACCTCTCTGAGATATCTACAATATTTTCACATTATAATCTTAAAATTAAGACAAGTAATAAGGGGGTAAAACTTCTTGGTTCACAATACTCAATAAAAAATTTCAAATATATGCTTATTTTTAAATTCCTTATAGAAAAGGATTTTTTACCGAAACAACTTCGAAATGAGTTGGTACATTTTATAAAGGTCACTGATTTTTATAGGGTAAGAAAAGATATCGTAACTTTTTTTAACTTCATCAGTTGTGATTTTATAAATCACTCTGAAATAGTTTTAATGAGCTTTTACTGCTCTTTTATAGACGATTATAAAAAACAAAAAGTGGTTGCTGATCTATCTTTTAAAGAGTTTCTAATCTATAAACCTAAGCACTATGACACCAACTTTTTTTATACGATTTTTAAATTTTTAAAAAATAGTTCTTTTCAAAATATTCCCACTATGTATTTAAATGATTTTTTTACCTTAATTGATATTTTTAAATATTCTAAAGGTCGTTTTAACAGCTATATTCATAATAAATCAGAAAAACTTAGACCCATATTTGCAAAGTATATAGGTGATAACATCTATAAAAACACCGATTTTTTTCATATAATTAATCCTTGGGTTAACTATAGCCATTTAAAGAGTATTTTTCATATTGATGATACAATGTTTTTAAACTTAAATTTAAACTATTTTGTAAACTCCAACATATTTGAGATGACCAGAGAGATAAACTCAATTTTACCTGGATTTACACTTTTTGAAAGTATTTTTATCTGGTACTACTTTACTGAAACTGAGGATAAAGAGTTAAATAACGTTTTTGTTTTTAAACATCTTCCAGTGATGATTATTCCATCTATTTTAAAAGAGATATATAAAAAGCATAGTATTAAAATCTCACATTATATAAATATCAGGGATTTTAATGAGTATAGGAAAAACACTTCAATTGACAATATTATCACTGTTGAAAATTTTACTATTCCCAATAATATAGTTCCTATTAAAAATATTTTTTTCCCAATTCCTAACTATAAAAAAGTTATTAGAGCTTAAATAACTATTTCTTATGTAGGAAACTAAACCTTATTCTATGTGAGCCTTTCTAAATAAAAAAAGGATTAAATCCTCTATGAGGATTTAATCCCTTTTACTTATTTCATATTCTTTAGAAGAAAAAATTTTAAATCCAATAGATTGGATTCCAATGGAAATCTATTTATCTTATATACAGGTGTTTCTAGTACATCATTTATATTTCCACTGGTTATTATTAGATCATACTCCTTTTCATAACCAAATATCTCAAATATGTGAGTTGATGTCTTATCAATCTCTTTAAAATTAAACATATTTTTTAATTTATCTAAAACTATATTTTTTACACTATCTATCTCATCTGATACAAAAAGTATTCTCATATTTTTAAATGAATCATAGTTTTTCAATAACATGTTATTATAGATGATATAGAATATACTTTGAACATCTTTTGCTATCAATGATGTATCCTTTACTCTCTCTGAAAACTCTCTATAAAAATTTGTTTCACAAATTTTTTCTGGAATTGGAAGTCTTTCTCTCACTTCATCAATTTCAAAGAGTAAACTTTCAATTAGATTCTCTTTGTCCTCCAACTCTAGCTCATCAACTACCTCTTTTAAAACCTCTTTAATCTCAAAAGTTTTATCTTTTTTAGAACTGATTCTTTTACTCTCTTTTACAACCTTTTTTATAAACTCCTCTCCCAATCTACAAAGAATAAACTCAGTTATCTCCTCAGTATTATATCTTTGTATTTTTTTTTCTAATTTATGTCTTGTATTTATAGAGGCCAATTTACAAAAAATTCTATTGTAATAACCTATGTTGTACTCAGCTCCCAATATCTCTTTAACTCTATTTTTTAAAATATCTGGAGCTATATCTCCAACTATTTTTCCAACTATATTTTTTATTAAATTTGGTAAATTTATAAACTCTTTTTCTATAACCTCATATATCTCCTGTTCAAAAACTTCTATTATTTTCTCTTCATCTCCATCTAATTTTATACCTTTAGATGGTAACTCCTTTATTTCAATGGATTTTTTTAAAAACTCTTTTTTAATTATAGCTAAATCTTTTTTTAGTGTTGTTCTAGATATGTTTAGATATTCAGCTTCCTTCGTTAAGTTAATAGTATCTTTTGAAAAAAGTTTAAACTTTAAATATCTTTTTCTATTTTCAGAAAACATTCCACTAAAATCATTTATTATTTTATTTATTTCATTATTTTTTAGATTTACGCTAAATACACCCTTTTCACATTTTTTTATTGTGTTTAACTTATACATTTT
>Charlie_p2__coassemble_2233_pt1 | contig 11851 bp, 6 predicted proteins | sample Charlie_p2__metabat2_low_PE_014 | metagenome-assembled genome bin Charlie_p2
AAACAATGGAGGGGAAAAATGAGATATTTATACACAATTATAATTGCTTTATTCCTTGGAATTAAAAGTTTTTCATACAATGTTGATGATTATATATTTTTTAATAAAGCTTTAGAAGCAAATAAAAAAGGGGATTATAAAAAAAGTTTATTTTTTTATGAAATCTATCAAAATAATTTTCCATATTCATATCCTCTAGCCAGTAATTATGCAAAGTATTACATAGCAAAAAACTACATGGATATGAAAGAGTATGATAAGGCATTACTCTATTTTAGTAGAGCGGTATATGTCCCTGAGTCATATGTGAAGCAGGAGTTTAAAAAAACAAACTATTTTCAATATAGAAGAGATTATAATGTGGGAGAGATATATTTAAAAATGGGAGATAAAGTAAAGGCAAAGGAGTTTTTTAAAAGATTAGTAGCCGATTACTATGATCCTCAACTTGAACCCTATGAGAAAAAAGCATTGATAATATTGGGGAAGTCAGATATAAAATATAAGTATATATATAACATAAAATATGAAAATAAATTAGAACAATTGAAATTTTTAAAAAATGATGAGTTGGAAGCTCTGGCAAAGTATTTTTTTGAAAAAAAAGAGTATAATAAGACAATACTAATCATAGAGAGATTAAGAGAAAATAATGATAAAAAATTGACCTTAAAAATTATATATTTAGAAAGTCTATTGAGATTGGATGAGAATAAAAAAGTTATTGATTTAACAAAAAATTTAGATACTGGAGAGGGGAACTTAATCTTTATAAGAGCGAGGGCTTACGAACAGAGTAAAGATTATTCAAGAGCAATTTTTAACTATGAAAAAATAAAAGATATAAGGTTAATAGACAGGGCAAGTTTTAGAATTGGACGTATATATTACAAATTAGGAGAGTATAAAAAGGCTAAAGAAATAGTCGAAAAAATAAATAGAAAAAACGAAAATGTAGAAGCTCTGTTATTAGACATCTATATAAAGTTAGAGAATAGAAAAAAATTTATAGAGAAATATGGGAGATTTAAGGAAATATATCCAGATAATCCAAAACTTGGATTATACTATATGGTTTATACACAACTCATGGAGGGAGCTAAAAATCCATGGAAGTTAGCCGACTATAATGTTTTTTTTGCAAGTAACTATGTTGTTAGAAACTATATGGATTCTTTAAAAGATTTTGATATAAAAAATACATATAAGGAGGAGGTTTTAAAGGATGCTTTAACTCAAATAGGGGAATTGAAAAATCCTGAACTATTGGAACTGGCTGTTCAAAGTAATAACTTCGATTTAGATAAAGAGACAACTCAAGATAAAATAACAATAATGAATAGTTTTATAAAAAGTGGTTTCTATAAAGAATCTTTTAAAAAAGTTAGTGATTTCAAAAATGAATTTTATAAATATAAAAACTTATTACACTATGTATATCCTAAGTATTATAGGGAAGAGGTTCAAGATGCTAGAAAGATATATTTAATTCCCCAATCTCTGATATATACTGTGATGTATATAGAGAGTGGGTTTGATAACGAGAGTAATAAGTTTGAAAGAGTTGGTTTAATGGGAGTTCCTACTAGTGTAATTGGAGAGGATAGAGAGGAGATTTATTACGACCCTAAAAAAAATATAGAGTTGGGTAGTAAAATTTTAAAAGAAACTTATGATAAGCACAATGGAATGATTTTAAAAACATTGATAGAGTATATGTATGGAGAGAAAGTTTTAAAAACATTAAATTTTGAATTGGATGGAGATTTAAAACTGGAGACAATAGTGGATGAAAGACTTCAAAGGGAGATTGAAGAGATTGTATACACATATGCATTTTATAGTGCAATATATAATTAAAAATTTAAGAAAGGTATGAAAATATGAGAAATACAAAATGGTTATTTAAATCAGAAGAGTTTAAAAGAACACATGAAGATATAGATAGAGACATAGAACAGATACTGTATAATAGAGGTATAATTTCAAAAGAGGAGATAGATTTATTTATAGATGGAACTTTGGAACATCTTATGAACCCAAGTGATCTAAAGGATATAGATAAAGGTGTGGAAAGAGTTTTAAGAGCTAAAGAGAGAGGGGAAAACATATGGATATATGGAGACTACGATGTGGATGGAATCACATCTACCTCTCTATGTTATCTGGCTTTAAAAGAGCTTGGAATAAATGTCAATTACTATATACCTTTAAGAGATGAAGGATATGGATTAAATAAAGAGGCTTTAAGCCATATAAAGGGGGAAGGTGGAGATTTAATTATAACAGTTGACTGTGGAATCTCATCTATTTCAGAAGTTAAACACTGTAATGACTTAGGAATGGATATGATAATAACAGATCATCATGAGATTAATAATGATTTGCCAGAAGCTTTTGCTGTTATAAATCCAAAGAGAGATGACAATGAGAGTCCATATAAGTATCTAGCTGGAGTTGGAACAGCATTTATGTTGATGTTAGCACTATATAAGAAACTGGAGAAAAAAAATGATATATATAAATATTTAGATATAGTTGCGATTGGTACAATAGCGGATATAGTACCTTTAAAAGGGGAAAATAGACTTTTAGTAAAAAGAGGGCTAGAGCTTTTAAAAAGTAGTAAGTGGTTGGGATTAAATATGCTTATGAAAAGGTTGTATGAAAATCCGTTAGAAAAAAAGTTTGACACATATGATGTTGGGTTTATAATAGCTCCAATTTTTAATGCTGCTGGGAGATTAGAGGATGCAAAAATGGCTGTGGAACTTATGGTCAGTGATTCCCATGTTATCTGTGATAAATTGATTTATGAATTAATAAATAAGAATAGTGAAAGAAAAGAGATTCAAGAGAATATTTTAAAAAAAGCAATTGAAAAAATAGATGAAAAAAAATTAGATGAAAATAGCGTTATCGTTGTTGCAGAGGAGAAATTTCATCATGGAGTGATAGGGATAGTTGCGTCAAAAATTTTAGATAGATACTATAAACCTACAATAATAATGGAAATAAAGCCACTGGAGGGAATAGCAACAGCTTCCTGTAGAAGTACGGAAGCATTTAATATGATTGAAGCTTTAAATTCGATGAAAGAGCTTTTTGTAAAATATGGTGGACATGCAGGAGCAGCAGGATTTTCTATCCCAATTGAAAATATAGAGAGATTTTCTAAGGAGATAAATGATTATGCACTGAGAACATTGGATAGTGAAGCCACAAAGAAACCTATAAAAATAGATTGTGAACTTTCAATGATGAAAATATCTTTTGATTTAATGGATAAACTTTCATTGTTAGAACCATATGGATTTGGAAATGCCTCACCTCTATTTGCAATAAAAAATTGTAACTATAAAAATTTTAGAGCTATTGGAAAAGAAAAAAATCATTTGATGATGGATTTAATTAAAAATGGAGTGGAGATAAAAAACTGTGTTTGGTTCAACAGTGAGGATATGATTGAAACTATTGTGAATAACATAGAGATAGATGTAGCTTTTAAATTGAAAATGGAAACATTTAAAGATAAATATCAATATAAAATATTTATAGAGGATATAAAACCCTCTAAAAAGGTATTGAATGAATTTAAAGATATAGAGAGCTTATACGATATAAAATTCCCTTTGAAATCCATATTTTATACAAGAAGAGATCTGGAAAATGAAAAACTTAATATCAGTTTTTTAGCCGATGATGTCTCAATAAATATTGGGAAAAATAGCATTGGATTTTTAGATAATCAAACTAAAATAATATTAAAAAAATTACACGAAAGCTATAATTATAATTTTACTGTTAAAGTTGATAGGATAGAGAGAAAAGAGGAAAATTATAATGTACACATTTGGATAGATAGAGATAGAACTTTTAAAACTTTATCCTATGAACCTGGAAAAATATTTAAAGATATAAAAGAGTTTTTAATAGGAAAGTTAGATTATAACACTTTGCAAAAGAGAGTTTTAAAGTCAATATTTAAGGATAGGAAAAATACTGTTGTAAATTGTGAATCTGGAAGAGGAATGGATACAGTTATAGAAACTATTAAAATCTATTATGAGTTGATGGGAAAGAAAGTTTGTGTGGTAAAGGAGGGAGAAAAAAAGAGAGAGGGTTATGATTTTTATATATATGTAGGAAATGAAATTCTAAAAGACAACGGATATAACCTTTTTATAACTAATAACAAAATCTATTATGAAAATTGCGAATATATTGAGGATAGTTATACAATACCGAAAAATATAGAGTTGATAGATAAAAGTGAGTTGGAATATCATGAAAAAATATTCAATAAAAAATTACCTTTAAATGACAAAATAAAAATAGTTGAAGATATAAAAAATAATGTTAAAGTTTTTGCAACTGAAGACGTAAAAATTATTTTGTAAAAAAATATTGTCCAAAGTAGGAAAGTTAATATAAAAATAGAAAAAACAGGGAGAGAGTGGTTTTCCTGTTTTTTATTTTAGATTTTTATTTTTGTGTAAAGAATAAAGGTAATCATTTTTAATGTCTGAGGAGGGTTGAATTTATGAAAAAAGTTGTGTTTGGAGATGGAAGTAAAGTAGTTTTATTTAAAGAGGGTATTAAAGAGGGAACGGAGATTGGAAATAGAATAGAGGAGCTTGTAGAGGAGATAAAAAGAAGAGGAATGGGTGTTTATACATCGGATTCATATGAAGATTTAGAGGATGTAGTTGCCTATGATAAAGGGATTGATTGCTTACTTTTATCATGGCCTAACAATAGAGAGGAGCAAGAGGCTATTGAGGTTATAAAAAAATTACACGAAAGCCAAGAGGGAGTTCCAGTATTTTTATTGACTCATAAAGCTGATGCTTTGGAAAAATTAAGTAGAGAAGTATACGAAAATGTTGAAGAGATAATCTGGATTTTACAAGAGGAAATAGTATTTTTAGGAGAGAGAATTCAAAGAGCAGTTGAAAGATATAATGATGAGTTATTACCACCTTTGACTAAAGCTGTATTTAATTATAATAAGGTAGCTGAGTACTCTTGGGCAGCACCGGGACATCAAGGAGGAGTTGGATTCACTAAGACTGCTCTAGGAAGAAGGTTTTTTGATTTCTATGATGAAAACCTATTTAGAACAGATACTGGAATAGAAAGAACTTCTATAGGATCATTATTGGATCATACAGGAGCTTTTTTAGAGGGAGAAAAACTAGCTGCAAAAGTTTTTGGTGCAGATAGATCATATAATGTACTTGTTGGAACTTCAGGTTCAAATAGAACGATAATGCAAGGGGTTTTAACAGATGAAGATATTGCATTGGTGGATAGAAATTGCCATAAATCTATAGAACAAGGATTGATTATAACAGGAGCAAAACCAGTTTATATGAAACCTACAAGAAATAGATATGGAATAATTGGACCTATTCTGCCTAGTGAGATGGGTGAAGGAGAAGTTGCTAAAAAAATATCTGAAAGTCCATTGGTACCTGAAAAGATGAAAGCACAAAATCCTATCTATTCAGTGGTAACAAACTGTACATATGATGGGGTTTGTTACAATGCAATGAAAGTTGAAGAGTTATTTCAGCCATATGTAGAGAGAATACACTTTGATGAAGCTTGGTATGGATATGCAAAATTTAATGAAATTTATAAAGATCACTACGCTATGAGAGGAGATGCTAAGGATTATAAAGGAAATGCAACAATTTTTGCAACACATTCGACACATAAGTTATTAAATGCCCTGTCTCAAGCTTCATATGTGCATATGAGAAAAGGGAAAAATCCTATAATAGAGGAGCGTTTTAATCAAGCTTATATGATGCATGCTACAACTTCACCTCTTTATGCCATTGCGGTTTCGAATGAAGTTGGAGCGGCGATGATGCAAGGGAAAACAGGGAAGTATTTAACTGATGAAGTTTTAAAGGAAGCTATTGATTTTAGAAAAATGGTGGCAAAATATCATAAAGAGTATGCCCAAGAGGGAGAGTGGTTCTTTAAACCTTGGAATGCTGAAACAGTTAAAGATCCAAAAACAGGTAAAGTTTATAATTTTGAAGACGCTCCAACAGAGTTATTGATGAGAGAACAATCTTGTTGGGTGATGAATCCTAATGATACATGGCATGGATTCCATAATTTACCAGAGGATTGGGCAATGTTAGATCCTATAAAAGTAAGTATTTTAGCTCCTGGAATGAGTGAGAGTGGAGAGTTAGCAGAGAAAGGTGTGCCAGCACAGCTTATATCATATTATTTCTCCAAATATGGAGTTGTTCCAACAAGAACTACTGACTTCCAAATAATGTTCCTATTCTCAATGGGAATTAGTAAAGGAAAGTGGGGAACTCTACTAGATCTATTAACTTCATTTAAAAGAGAGTATGACAATAATACTCTATTAAAAAAAATCTTCCCTGAATTAGTGGAGGGTAGAGAGGATAGATATGGAGAGTTAGGAATGAAAGATTTAGGTGATGAGATATTTCAATATCTAAAAGAGCATAATTTAGGAAAGTATTTAAATGACGCATATTCAAATCTACCAGAGCAAGTAATGACTCCAAGAGAAGCATACAATAAAATCGTAAAAAATGAAGTGGAACTTGTTTCAGCTAAAGAGCTAGAAGGTAGAGTAGCGGCAAATGCTGTTATTCCATATCCACCTGGGATTCCAATGCTAATGTCAGGAGAGAGCTTCGGAAATGTAGATAGCGCTCAAATATCATATTTAAGAGCCTTAGCAACTTGGGATAAACAGTTCCCAGGATTTGAGCATGAAACAGAGGGAACAGCGGTAATAAATGGTGAATACCATGTTCTATGTATAAAAAAATAAATAAATTTTTGGCGGTGAGACCATGTATAAAGAGTTAACTAGAAAAATAAGAAAATCTTTAAGAGAGCAATGGTTTTATCATATAGTGGTAGGGTTAATATTTCTTATATATGCCGCTATAGTTATAATTGGCAACGGAATATTTTTAGACGATGTTGTGAAAGTTTTAGGTTTCCTATTTCTACTTACAGGAGTAGGAAATCTAATTTACTCTTTCTCTGGAATTGGAGAGAGAGAATTTCACTGGGGTGAGATATTCTTTTGGGGAATTTTAGAGGTTTTTTCAGGAGGATTACTTCTTTCTAGTAAACTTTTAACAGCTGAAAGAAATTTGATAGAAGAGGTCAGTTTGGCTATAGAGAAGGTAACTGCAGCGAAAGTTGAATTACAAGGATATTTGGTTATATTCTATATAGGAACTTTTTTAACATTTAGAGGGATAAGCCATATTGTAACAAAAGTGTATGAACCAGAGGGGATAAATCACAATAGAACTTTAGGAGTGTTAAAAAGAGTGTTAATCCTAGATGGTTTTATAGATTTTATATTTGGAGTGGCTGTTACATTAAGTATGTATTTAGCTCAAAACATATTCTATTATATTGTTTTTGTCTATATTGTTATAACATCTATACTTACCATTATATTTGGATTGGGATCGAAGTATTCTTTAAAAGTGGAAAAAGATGAGGAGTTGGAGAATGTAGAGGTAGAATAGTAAAAAATAAACAGCTCAAGCTCTTGAAATAAGGGCTTAAGCTGTCTAGATTTTATATTATTTAAAACTTTTGAGAAGTCTCATTTATTTTTTAAGTTTTTTTTCAGTATGAGAATATCCAACAACACTATCCTCAGTTTTTTGCATCTCTTTTTTTACTGTTACATGTTTATCTAAATAATCTATTGATTCTTTCATATCTTTAAGTAGTAGTGACATCTGCTCCATGCTTTGATCCGCTCTTACAACAACTCTCATTATAGTCACATTTTCTAGATTTTTAGGAAGTGGATAAGCTGGTAATTGCCAACCATAATATCTTAGTCTATCTGCTAAATCATACTCTGTCCATGCTCTTTTTTCATCTTCATTTAACATCCAACAAACAATTGGGATGTTTTCTCCACTATTTAGTATTTTAAATACTCCTAACTTCTCTAATCCCTTAGTTAAAAACAATCCTACATCTCTTGATCTTTCATGTACTGCCTTATATCCTTCTTTACCCCATCTTACAAAGTTATAGTATTGTGCCCATATTTGGCTTCCTGGTCTTGAGAAGTTTATTTGGAATGTTGGTTCAAATGCTCCTAAGTATGCTACTTTAAATAGTAACTCTTCCGGTAGATACTCCTTATCTCTCCACATTACCCATCCAAGTCCTGGATATACTAGTCCAAACTTATGTCCTGATGTGCTTATAGATACTACATTTTTTAATCTGAAATCCCATACTAATTCTGGATTTACAAATGGTAAATATAATCCTCCTGAAGCTGCATCCACATGGATAGGTACTGAAATTTTAGCGGTTTTATTATACTCTTCTAACTCTTTGTCAAGAGCTACTATATCATCAAATGTTCCTGTATAAGTTATACCCATTATAGGAACAATACCAATTGTATATTCATCACATGCTGCTATAGCAGCCTTAGGATCAAGATATAATTCGTTTAAAGATGTCATAGGTAATTCTCTTAACTCCACATCCCAATATACACAAAACTTTTCCCACACAACTTGAAATCCAGAACTAACTATTAAATTTGGTTTTTTAGCATTTATGTCTATTCCTAGAGCTTGGGCTCTTTTTCTCCATCTAAATTTCATTGCCATTCCACCTAGCATACATGCTTCTGATGAACCAACTGTAGATGTTCCCATATATTCCTCATCTTTTGGAGCATTCCATAAATCTGCAATAATATTTACACATCTTTTTTCCACTTCTGTTGTCTGTGGGTATTCAGCTTTATCTATTGCATTAGTTGCGATTGCATCTACCATAACTTGCTTAGCTTCTGGTTCCATATATGTTTGAACAAAAGTACATAAATTATATCTAGGATTTCCATCGTGCATCATCTCATCTGAGATTAGCTGATAAGCTATGTTTGGATTAATAGCTTTCTCATTAAGAGTCTCTCTTGGTAAAATATGATCTGATTCATAACTTCCAAATAATGGTGTTGTAGAACTATCTGGAGTAAACTCATACTCCTTTTCTTTCTCTTCTCCAATTTTTCTTCTGTGTAACATATTAAACCTCCTATAAATTTAATAAAATAACATTTTTTATTTCGATGTAGCACTCTCTAGAATGCTTACAATTGAAAACAGTGAAAAACAAATAGCTCCAAGTCCTATTAAAACTCTTTCTGGTATAAATGTTAGTTGACTTGGAGAGTTAATGACTATTAAAAAACTTGTAAGAAATAAGCAAAATAATGCTGTTAAAACTGGAATCAATGTAACTTTTCCAGCAAGTGGATTCGATGTTTTCCAAACTAAAGCTAATAAAATAATTTTGCTGGAAATACTATAGCAGATCATTCCTAAACCTATTAAAACATATCCTGGAGCAATGGCATAAATCTCTTTATTGAATGTTAAAATTAATATCCCCAAAATAATATTTATAGTTCCCATAATTATTACAAGGGAAATCCAACATTTTTTATCAAAAGAGTTATATTCATTTCTAATCTGTTTAACAATACTCACAACCAACCCAATCAATGAAGTACATATAGCTGCCAATCCAAAAGTGACAAAACCAGCTACAAAGTTTTCGTGAATTCTAAAATTTTTTAAAAGTGTGAACGATATAATCCAAAGTATAATTGAAACTATTATGGGAATAGAGATAAGAATATTTTTTAAGGTACTAGAAAATGCAGTTATTGGAATTGAAAAGTCTTTTAAAGAGGAATTTTTTGGTATAAGACTAAATTTAGTTGAAGAAAGTGCCACTGTTGAAACACAATATGTGATACATCCCACACCAAAAATGACATGTCCAGCTACAAAATATGTACTAGATTTTGAATGAATAATTATAAAAATTCCATAAAAACAGATAATTGATGCTACTCCAAATCCGAGCGTAGGTAAAAATATTTCATAAAATTTACTATATTTTTTAATAATCTGTCTAATGATCGTAGCTGCAGTACTAAATAGAGCAATACATATCCCGCTGAGTGATATAAGAATAGACCCAACTAAAAATCTTTCTGAAATATTAGAAGTATTTAAAACTAAAACTCCTAAAGAGAAACATAGTAGTGCCATAATTAGTGGTATTAAACGATAAAAAATACTTAGATAGATGTTCATAAATAGCCTCCTAAACTGTATAACCTTTTGTTAAAATTTTAACTAAGTTTTAAATCACGATTACAATGTTCTGGGAAAATTGGTAATATCCTTTAAAAAAATAAAAAAAAATAAATAAAAGGAAATTTGACAGTTCTCTTGAACAGTCAAATCATTGATTACTATTTTAAAGGAGGCTTCATATGGACACAAGTATCAATACAACAAAAAAGCAGTTGACACTGTTTGGATTTTTCACAATAACAGCATCTATGGTAATGGCTGTTTATGAATATCCAAGCTTTGCAACTTCAGGTTTTACATTACTTTTCTTTTTACTATTTGGTGGATTATTTTGGTTTATTCCTGTGGCACTTTGTGCAGCCGAAATGGCAACAATTCCAGGTTGGCAAACAGGAGGTGTCTTCACTTGGGTTTCTGAATCTTTAGGTGAACGTTGGGGATTTTCAGCAATATTCTATCAATTTTTTGAAATAACAGTTGGTTATATTCCAATGCTTTACTTTATTAACGGTTCATTATCATATGTATTTGATTGGCCAGAATTAAATATAAATCCACATTTGAAATTAATTTCTATTTTAATTGTATTTTGGATCTTAACGTTTTCACAGTTAGGTGGGACTAAATATACAGCTAAAATAGCAAGAGTTGGATTTATCTTCGGTATAGTAATACCTGCAATAATTTTAATTGGGCTTGCAATAACTTATGTTATAGCTGGAAATCCAGTACATATGAAAATTAGCTGGGATTCGTTCTTTCCAGATTTAACTAATGTGAACTCATTGGTTATCTTGGTGTCATTTATTTTAAGTTATATGGGGGTAGAAGCATCAGCTTCCCATGCCAATGAGATGGCTAACCCTAAAAAACAATATCCAGTAGCGGTATTCATGTTAGTTATAATAGCAATTATTATAAGTTCTGCAGGAGGATTGTCAATAGCAACAGTTATTCCAGTGAATGAGATAAACTTAAGTGCTGGTGTTAACCAAACTTTTGCTATATTAATTAATCACTATGGAAACCATTTAGATTGGATTGTTAGAATTATAGCTGCTTTTATTGGACTTGGAGTTTTAGCAGAGATAAGTGCTTGGATAGTTGGACCATCAAGAGCTATGTATGTAGCTGCACAAAAAGGTATTTTACCTCCAGTGTTTAAAAAAGTTAATAAACATGATGTTCCAGTACCATTGGTAATGTTTCAAGGTGTTATCGTAACTATTTGGGCAATTGTTTTAACATTAGGTGGAGGAGGAAACAATATGTCCTTTATGACATCGATGTCTTTAACAGTTGTTATCTACTTAATGACATACTTCCTATTATTTATAGGATATTTAACATTAGTTTTAAAAAGAAAAACAACAGATGCTCAAGCTGGATATCAAATTCCAGGGGGGATTATATTTAAATGTATTGTTGGTGCAGTAGGATTTTTAACATCATTATTTGCTTTTATTATCTCATTCTTCCCACCAGATAATATTCCAGGTGGAAATACTGGAGAGTATGAAACAATATTGACTGTAGGATTTATTGTTGTTTTAATTCTTCCATTTATAATATACGAGTTTAGAGATAAAAGAAATGCAACAGGAATAGAGCCTACAAAAATTACAACAGAAAATGCTCCAGAACACCATTTCTTTGGACATCCAAAAGCTAGA
>Charlie_p2__coassemble_2241_pt1 | contig 11829 bp, 10 predicted proteins | sample Charlie_p2__metabat2_low_PE_014 | metagenome-assembled genome bin Charlie_p2
TGTATATTGAGAGCATAAGAAAATAAAGGCATAAGGGAGTGAAAATATGTTAGAAAAAAAATATATTAAACTGAAGCTAACAGGAAAAACAAAAGATGAAATACTGCAAGAGCTTGTGGAAGTTTTAGATAATGGCGGAGCACTGGAGAATAAAGATGAGTTTTTAAAGGTTGTAAAAGAGAGAGAGGCAACATCTTCAACAGGATTAGAGGAGGGTATTGCGATTCCACATGGAAAAACTAAAGCTGTAAGAAAACCAGCAGTAGCTTTTGGAAGGTCAGAAGGAGTAGATTTTAACTCTTTAGATGGAGAGCCATCAAAATTATTTTTTATGATTGCAGCTCCAGAGGATGCAACAGATTCACACATAGAAACATTGTCTAAGTTGACAAACAAACTGTTGGATGATGAGATTAGGGAAAGACTGGAAAAAGCTTCAACAGAGGCTGAGATAATAGAGATACTAAATGAGGAAAAAGAGGAAAAGATTGAAACAGGTAAAAAAAGAGAGGGATATGTAGTAGCTGTAACAGCTTGTCCAGTTGGAATTGCCCACACATATATGGCAGCTGACTCTTTAGTAAATAAAGGAAAAGAGTTGGGAGTAGAGATAAAGGTTGAAACAAATGGAAGTGTTGGAGTTAAAAATGAACTTACAGCTGAGGATATAAAAAGAGCGACTGGGGTAATAGTTGCAGCAGATAAAACAATAGATATGGATAGATTTGCTGGGAAAAAGGTTATTCAAGTGCCAGTTAAACAGGCTATAAGAGCACCTAAGGAGTTAATAGAAAAAACATTAAATGGAGAGGGAGAGATTTATAAATCAACCTCTAATGGGAAAAAAGAGAGTCCAAAAAATGAGAAAACAGGGATATATAAACATCTGATGAATGGTGTTTCTCATATGTTGCCACTGGTTGTATGTGGTGGAGTTTTAATAGCTCTTTCAATAGCACTATCAGGAATTAAGGCTGGATCAGGAGCAGATGTTACAAATCCATTCTTTAAATCTATGTTAGATTTGGGAGTTGCTGCATTTGGGCTTATGATTCCAATACTTTCAGGTTATATAGCTATGAGTATAGCTGATAGACCAGGACTTGCTCCAGGACTTGTTGGAGGTGCTTTAGCAAATACAGTTGGTGCAGGATTCTTAGGTGGTATGGTTGCAGGTTTTGCTGCTGGATATATAGCTAAATGGGTAAAATCATGGAATGTTCCAGAGGGCTTAAAACCTATTATGCCAATATTTGTAATACCTTTAGTTTCCACATCTTTAGTTGGAGTTATAATGTATTTTATAGGAGCTCCTATCAGTGGATTTATGAATCTTTTAACTGAAGTATTAAAAGGTATGGAAGCAGGATCAGTATTTTTAGCACTTATCTTAGGATGTATGATATCCTTTGATATGGGTGGACCAATAAATAAAGTTGCATTCCTATTTGGATCAGCAATGATTACTCAAGGTGTTCCAACAGTGATGGGACCAATAGCAGTTGCAATATGTATTCCACCAATTGGAATGGGAATTGCGACTATGATGGCACCAAAAAACTATGAGATTGGAGAGAGAGAGGCTGGAAAGGCAGCGTTTGCAATGGGGCTTATTGGAATCACTGAGGGTGCAATTCCATTTGCGGCAGCAGATCCATTTAGAGTTATTCCATCTATAATGGTTGGAAGTGGAGTGGGGGCAGTTATAGCAGCTATAGGAAAAGTTGCAGATCATGCTCCGCATGGAGGACCAATTGTGCTTCCAGTTGTGGATAATAAACTTATGTTTGTTATAGCGATTGTAGTTGGATCACTTATAAGTGCAATTATGGTAAATATTCTTAAAAAGTTTAAAAAACAATAGTTAGAAGTCTATTAATATATTGATGAAATAAAACTCCCATGATACTATTTAGTAAAAAGTACGTGGGAGTTTTTATGAGAAAAAGGGTATTAAAAAGTGTAGTTCAAGTTATTCCTGTGTTTATAATTGGGGGAATTTTATCAGTTATATCGCTATATACAAATAATCAATTTTTAAAGGATTTAAGTGGGTATAGTTTTTTAATGGCACCACCACTTTTATCAGGATATATAGCTAAGGAGATTTCAGGAAGTGTGGGTTTCATTCCAGGGTTGATTTTAGGGTATCTCTCTGGAGTCATAGGACTTGGTATGTTCGGTGGAATATTGGTAGGTATTATTTTAGGGTATTTTATAAATGCTCTAAAAAAGATAGAGATTTCAATAGAGATGTCTTCAATAATGTATATAGTTATAATTCCAATACTTTCAACTCTAGTTGTGGGAATGGGACTTTACTATATTTTTCAGGAACCAATGAAATTTGTATTAGATGAGCTAGGGCTATATTTAAATAGCTTAGATGATAAAAATAATATATTTTTGAACTTTGTTTTAGGTGGGCTTATAGGAGTGGATTTAGGTGGACCAATAAATAAGGTGGCATATGTCTATGCGGTAAATACCATAGAGTATGGAAGAGGAGATATAATGGGACCAATAGCAGTAGCTATATCGACACCCCCTTTAGCTTTGGGATTGTCACAGTTTATACTAAAAAATAGGTTTTCAAAAGCTGAAAGAGAGGCAGGAGTAATCTCCATACTTTTGGGATTCTTAGGAATTACAGAGGGAGCACTACTATTTTTGACGAAGGATATAGCTGTACTGCCCACAACAGTTATAGGAGCAGCAATAGGAGCTGGGGCGGCCTCCGTTCTAGGTGTAAAATCTATGGTACCCCACGGGGGAGTAATAACTCTTCCCTTGATAGAGAACAAAGTAGGATTTTTAATAGCGCTGTCCATAGGGGTAATATCAACAATATTTATGCTATATTTTTTAAAAAAGGGAGAGAGCAATGGATAGAAGTGTGGAAAACATTCATCTTATTATGACAAAGGATGATTTGAGTTTTAATAGAAAAAAATTACCTGAAGGGTATCGATTTGTGATGTATAGACCTGGCATGATGGATAGATGGGTTGATATTCAAGTAGATTCAGGACATATTTTAGATAGAAGTGAAGGAGAAAACTACTTTAAAGAGGTGTTTTTAAAAAAAGAGAACCTTTTGGAAGAGTTTATGGTATTTATAGAGGACAAAGCTGGAAACTTGGTAGGAACAGGGGCTATTTGGGAAGGAAAGCACTTTCCTAAAGATAAAAATAGAGAGTATCGATTACATTGGATAGCGATAGATCCAAAACATGGTGGGAAAGGGTTAGCAAAAGCTTTAATATCAGAGTTACTTTCACTATTTGAAAATAAAAAAATGGGAGAGGGATTATACCTCTCCACACAGACATGTAGCTATGTAGCTATAAAAATATACTTAGATTTTGGTTTTAAACCGTGTAATTTAGATATAGATAAAAAGGGTTGGGATATAGTTTTTGATAAAATTAATGCTCATTAAATATTGCATCAAATTCCATATGATAGACCAAAAATAAATCTACAAGAGTGGGGTCAAAGTGTTGTCCTCTCTCTTTTTTTATTATTTGCGTAGTTTCTTCATGAGAGATACCATCCTTATAGACTCTTTCTTGTCTAAGTGCATCATAGACGTCTGCTAAAGCCACAATTCTAGCTTCTAAAGGTATTTCTTCACCCTTTAATCCATAGTAGTATCCCTCACCATTCCACTTTTCATGGTGATATAGTACAATATTTTGAGCGATAGAGCTCAACTGCATCTTATCAATAAGTTTTTTTCCCAGAAGCACATGTTTTTTTATCTCTTCAAACTCATATGGAGATAGTTTACCAGATTTTTTTAATATTGCATCAGAGATTCCAATTTTTCCAATATCGTGTAAGGAAGCATATTCCCCTATCTCTTTAATAAATTTTTTATCACATTTTAGTTTCTCAGCTAAAAATTTTGAGTATAAATTAACTCTTAAAATATGATTTCCTGTATCCTCATCATTTAACTCATTGGCAGTTTCAAAACTCTCAACTAAGGCACGGGTGATAAGTTTCTCCTTTTTAGTTGCAATAATGGCTTTTCTAAGGAAATAGAAAAGAGTTACTATAATAGTTGTAGATGCTAAAAACATAATTAAAAAATATTTATAGTTAGGTGAGAGCTTTCTGGGAATAACAAGTTCACTGTAAAGGATTCTACTTTCAGATAGATGATTTGGGAAAAGCTTATCTATAAAAATAGCTAAATTAGGATCTATTCTTATTCCAAAACCAATGGGTGTAATCTTATTAAAAAAACCAGCCACTTTAATGTCACTCTCTAAATACTCATTTGAAATAGCCATAGAAACAATTTTAAAATCTCCATAGAGATAGTCAATCTCCTTGTTTATCAAAGCTAAAAGTGCAGTCTTAATATTTTTAAAAAATCTGAAGCTATTGGAACTTGTAATTTTTTTTATCTCATTTAAATTGAGGTTTTCACAGGATATGAATCCAATTTTTTTATTTTTAACATCTGAATACGTATCTATAAAATTGTTATTTGTAAGAGAAAAAGCTGCCAATTGAGAGTCATAATATGGAATAAAATAGCTCTCGGGACAGTTAAATATTCGGGTATCTATAGCTTTAATATCATAGTTATCCTTTGGATTATGTATGTAGTTAATAGGTATATCAGTCAGATATGAAAGTTCATTGAGCCGATCTATGATATACCCCTTATAACCAGTTTTAGAGGAATAAAAAAGAGGGATAATATCCCCTGAATCTGGGATTAAGACTTTAAAGCTGGTATAGTTTTTCCTCAGTTTTTCAATAGTAGAATCATTTTTTAAAAGTTGTTTATAAAAAATTAAACGCTCTTTTTTTAAAGAGTTGACAATATCATTTTCTGAAAAGTTGACTCTAAATGTTTCAATAATATCCTTTAAGATAGGATTTTTTTTATTTATAGCCATCCAAAGTTGAGAGGATGGAATACTATTTAATGGGGTAAAGTTATAATTTTTAAATACATCGTTACTACTTTTTCCAATGATTGCATCAACTGTATTGTTGTCCAATGAACAAAACCCAAAATTTTCGCTATTATCAATAGATATAAGATTTTTAAAATGAGGATAGTACTCTTTTACCAACATGGAATCAGAGGTGTCCTCAATATATCCAACTTTTAAGTTATTGATATTATTTAAATCAATAGAGACCCCTTTTTTTGTAAAAAGCCCAACACTATATGTGTTGTACGTGGGGATAAAGAAATAGAATCTCTCTCTTTTAGGAGTTCTAGCAACATTAAAAAGAATATCCCCCTCACCACTACCTAATAAATTTTTCATTTTTACCTTATTCAAACTCTGTATTTTAAATTTTAAGCCTGTTTCCTGTTCTAGTTTTTTAAAAAACTCTATATAAACTCCAGCTAACTCTCCAGTTTCTTTTGTATATAGATAAACATGGTTTGGACTATAGATATCAATTGAAAAAGTTTTATCTCTATTATTTTTTATCCAAGTTTTTTCTGTTTCAGTTAAATTCAGTGAAAATGTATTTAAAAAGATAAGAAAAAATAGAAAAAAAGACCTGAACAAATTTAGCACCCCCCTTGTTTTATGAAATTATATCATAGAAGTAAAAAAAATTAAATAAATACAAAACTCTTTTTCAGAATAGAATCACCTTAAAACATAGGGTGTAGAGATGTTAAGTTGGAAATTTTCTAAATGGAATGAGAGGGGATTAAAAAATTGCAAAAAGATGGAAAGGATGTATATGAAGGTGAAAAAAGAGGAAAAAGAAAAAATAAGTATAAATGGGCATGAAAGGAAATAGTCTTACAAAAAATAAAGTTAATATAAATTTTGGAGGGGTATATGAGAGTAATGAAAAAACTATTTTATGGGGTAGCATATCTATCACTTTTTTCAAAAATATTAGCATTTAATATAGGGATAGCTCCAACAGGATTTTATACATCTCTAGATAAAAACCAAACACATGAGATCATGGTTACCAATAATACAATGGAACCAATGAGAGTTGAAATAGCTCTTGAAAAAGATGAGGGATGGGAAAAATATGATATGGGAGAGATGATGAAAATCTATCCTAAAAATATAACTTTAAAACCAAATGGAAGTAGAAGTGTAAGATTTGCAGTTAGAGGAGCTAAAGATTTACCAGATGGTGAGTATAAAACAAAACTTGTCTTTAAAGAGCTACCTGGAAAACCAAAAGAAAGAAAAGAAAAGGTACAGGGAGAAACAGGGCAGGAAGTAGCGGTGGAGTTTGAATTATTAACAGAGGTTCACGTAGCTGCCTATGGTTTAAAGGGTGAGAGAAAAATTGGAGCAAAATTGACAGGTAGTGAGATTAAAAAGGATGCCAATGGAAATAGAAAACTTATAGCTAACTTTGATTTAAAAGGAAATAGTGGATTAGCAGTTATTGGGGATATAGAGTATTTAGATGGAAGTAAGAAAAGATTGTCAAAAAATGAGGTTAAACTTGGAATAACAACAAGAGAACCAAAGACAAAGATAGAATCAAACTTACAAAATATTCCAAATGGAAGTAAATATATAAGGGTTCAATTTAAGGATAAAAGTGGTTTAAAGCTTGGTAGTAGAGAACTACCATTATAATTTTAACTTAAACTAACTTGAGTATATAAAAATAAACAGTGGAGGTATTAAAAGATGAAAAAATTATTATCAGCATTATTTATTTTAGGATCAATATCGGTATTAGCAAATGGGGGTGTATCACCAGAATCAGACCCATCATTCTGTTTTGAAAATCCATGTAGCGTAACTCAAGATTTTAAAGTTAAAGTAAGAGTACCACAAAAATTAGAAATAGATGCAGATGATGTGGACTTAGGAATGTGGTGTGGAAGTAATGAGGTAAATAAAGAGGTAGTAGAGCATCATAAAATAACTGGTGAGCCAAACACAACAGTAAAAGTTGGATTTAAAGGTAATGGGGAGTTAAGATTTAAAAAAGATGGAGAGATGACACATAAATTCAAAGGAACTATCACTCACTCAACTGGATCAGTTGAATTAGATGGAACTGGATCAGGAAAAGGTGGAGTTAAGGTTAATGTACCTAAATTATTAACAAATGTAATTTTGGATGCTGGAGAGGAATATAAAGCTACAGCAACTCTAGTGGCAGCTTATGATACAGCTGGGTTTTAAACAGAGATAAAAAGTAAAAGGGCATAGTAAAGATATACTATGCCCACTTTTATATAGAGGGTGGTGAATATGAAGATTTTTTTAATAACACTATTTTTGATACTATCAAGCTATATATTTTCATCAGAGATAAATGGACAGATATATAATTTAGAGAAAAGAGGGGCAAGTTATAGGGGGGCTTTAGATGCAAGAGTCTTTAGTCATATGAAAGAGAGTAGAATAAAGATTGACCCAGATAGCAATATTGAGATTTTAAAAGTAAATGGTGATAAAAATGAAAATAATATCTATCTCATTAAGAATGAAACAATGAGAGTGGATTTTATCTATAAAGGGAAAATAAATTCAGTTGAGGAAAGAGTTATTTTAGGAAGGGTTGAATATTTAGATGAGATGGGAAAAAATGAGATTTTAACGGGAACTATAGCGGTGGAGTTTAGAAAGATGGGAAAAATAGATATGAGAGTAAAGGGTGAGATGGATTTTGGAATGATAAATTCAAGAGTTCCAAGTGGTGGAATAAGCAGTAAAAAAAATCCAGAGATAACAATAGACTTAGAGATTGATAAAAGAGATATTGGAAATACAAAATTATATTTTGAATATCCAGAACAGATGAGAATGGCAGATGGGCAACTTATTGTAAAAATGGAAGCAAAGGATAAAAATAACTTTGTAAATGATAAGGTTAAAAATGGAGAAACTATGAAAGTTTTAAGTTTTATACCGGTGAAAAAGAAAACCAAAGAAAAAATAGTTATTCAGGGAAGAGTGTATTCAACAGTACCGACAGTTAAACCAGGAGAGTATAGTGGTCAGGTTAAAATAAAAGCATTCTATGAATACTTAGACTATTCCATTGAGAATAAAGATCCACATAGAAAAGTTGTAATAAGAAGGTAGGGAGAACTATGAAGGGAAAATTATTATTTATTTTAACACTTTTTAGTATTGGATTCCATAATCTGAGTTTTGGAGAGAGTTTTGAAACTCAAGAGAAGTTAAATAAGGTTTTTTATGATAAAAAAACAGAGAGTGAAGGTGTAAAAGTAACAATTAAAGTGGTTCCATACTTAAATTTAATTGTGAAAAAGAACAAAGATAGGGGAGTGAAAGAGATTGAAATCAAAGGGACTGCTGCAAAGGATACGCAAGTGGGAGTGGAGGATAAAAAAATTAAAATAGTAGCAATTTGCGACAACTATAAGTGGTAAAACTAATTTAGGAGGGGGACATGAAAAGACTTAAAATAGCCATTTTAATTTACTGTATTTTAAATAACGCTGTTTTCTCTGAATCTACTCCTGAGGAAGCATATATAGAGATAGGGATGAAAGGGCAAAGAAATGAATTTTATAGAGTGCTGATGAATGAGGAAACAGAGGAGATATACTTAGGTATTGGAGAGTTTATAGATTTCGCTAAAATAGATGATTTGAAATTTGATAGAAAAAGATTGAGAATAAAAGGCAAGTTAGATAGAGAGAAGGAGATTGATATAAAGATTCCAAAAGAGAGTGTTATTGAAACAGATGAGGACGTATTTATAAAATTAGATGACTTTAAAAGATATTTTCATATTTCAAGCTCAGATTGGGATGGAGAGAGATACGTTTTAAACCTACGTCCTGATTTTAAAACAGCAAAGGAGTATCAAGGGGAGCTAAATAATCAGAGATCTCTTCTTGCTATGGCAAAGAGAGAGGCAGAGCAGGAGGTAAGAGGGGACTATATAAAAAAAGAGGGTTCTCTATTATCCCCAGGGATTTTAAAGTTTGTCTATTCAAACTCAGACTTTGAAGAGAATGATTATGCCATAGATATTGACTATGGGACAGAACTTCTTTATGGGGAGTTTCAAATATCTCAAAAAGTTTATCCAGAGAGCAGTTTAGAATATATAAGACTACAATATGCTGAGATTTTTGGGAGTTATTATCTAACATTTGGTGATTTTTATTTGGAGAGTGATACAATTTTTGATGCTGAAAGAAGTCTTAGAGGAGTAAGTTTTTCCAAAAATGAATATTATGGAATAAGAATTGATAATAGAACTATAATAGAGGGAGAGGCTTATAACGCAAATCTTGTTGAGTTATATAGAAATGGAAATCTGGATGATTTCCAAATGATAACAGGGAACAGTTTTAGATTTGATGTTATAAATCTATCATCAACGGACAGATACACTTTAAAGATATACTATAGAGATGGAAGACAAGAGACACAAGATATCTATGTACTAGGAAATCAAAATATCTTAAATAGAGGAGAAACTGACTTTGTATTTCAAGCAGGTGAGGGAAAACATGAGAAAAAGCATCAGTATTTAGGAGAGTTTAGATATGGATTAACAAAAGATTTAACAGTGGTAACAGGAGTTTCGTTGCTTGAGAATAGAGTTGGAAATAAATATGAAGTATTGGAAGTTGGAGCAGCATATAGGTTTGGATTTGATAGATATCCAACTTTAATATCAGTGACACTTTTGGATGATTTTAATGCTAAGGAGTTAAATTTTAAAGGAATAGGGGAGCAAAAGTTACCATATAATACAAATTTGACTGTGAGATATGAAAACTATACAGATGCAACTGCTGATAGATTGACAAAGGATTATTCATATAATATAGATTTAAGTAAAAATTTTAGAAGAGTGGCAGGAAGTATTGGTTATTTTGAAAATAGCTATGAAGATGACAAGCTATATCAGATATATCTGAGTTTAGACTATAATTTTAGTAGAAATATAAAGCTTAGTTTATCTAATGATTACTATAAATATTCAAGTCCAGAAAATAATCCTAAAAGGATTGAAGGATATGGTACAGATGCAAAGATAACCTACTCTGGATTTGATAGTATATTGGCAATTTTAGAGGGAAAAATAAACTATGAAGAGAAAAAAATGGTAGAGGATGAAATAAAATTTGGAATCACTAAGACTCCAACAGAGAAAGGCTTTTTTAGAAATATTGATACAACCTTTGAAGTTGGACATTCCAGAGAGAAGGGTACATTCTTTGAAGTTAGATTTACATATATATTTGATGGAGATATATACGTGGAGTTCCCTGATATAAAAAGAGAGGACAATAGAACAAAAATAGGTGGAAGAGTTGAAAAATCATTCTATTTAGGAGATCCTCTACTGAGAATAAACAATAACAATGTTACATATGGCTGGGTAGAGGGAAAAGTCTTTGTAGATGAAAATTCCAATGGAATACTGGATAAGAATGAGTCCATCTATGAGGGAGCAGAGGTAATGACCTCAGCTGGAAGTGGAGTTGTTAGAGAGAATGGAGAATATATAATAGGGAATATAAGTAACAATGATATCCACAATATAGAGGTCAATAGAGAGTCTATAGATCCTATGTTGATTCAGGGAAAAGAAAAGATAAAATTTAAAGGTGCAATAGCCTCAGGTGTAAAAGTGGATATACCATTGGTACCAATATCTATGATAACAGGGTTTGTAGAGAATAATGGAGTATCAGGAGAGAGAGAGTATAATGGAGTATTGGCTAGTTTAGACGTTGTTTTAAAAAGAGATAATGAGGAGATTGGAAGAGCACAACCTGAAATAGATGGATATTACTATTTTGAAAATATATTACCTGGAGATTATGTGATTGAACTTGTACCATCTAGTAAACGATATAGAGGTGAGTTTGATAAAGGAAGAATAGAGGTAAAGGTAAAAGCTGGAAGAGAGGGAGATTATTATGAGGATAATAATTTCTTAGTAAAAAATATTGAGGTTATTGAAGATGAGATTCTGGATGACGAAGATGAGGTAGCTGACAGTGAGGAGAGCCCTGAGATAGAGAGTACAGAGGTCACAGAAAAAGAGAGAAGTTTAGCTCAGGAAAATATGCAGGAGGAGAGCATAAATGAAAAAAATAGTTAGAATATTTATGATGATAGTAGGGATTTTTAGTATGTCATTTTCCAATGAAAGGGATCCGAGAGAGCAAAAATTAACATATTTAATAGGAGAAAAAGTCGATAATTTTGAGGTAAAATCCTTAGATGGAAAAAAGATAATAAGTTTAAATGAATTAAAAGGAAAAAAAGTTTTTTTAAACTTTACAACAACATGGTGTCCAGATTGTATTAGAGAAAAAGAGATATTGGGACCGGAATACACTGAGAAATATAGAGATAGTAATATAGAGTTTATAACTGTATTTGGACCATATAAAAGTGATAATAAGGAGAGAGTAAAAGAGTATATGGAGAGAAATGGATACTCATTTAGAGCATATTATGACACAGAGGATAAAGAACTTTACAATCAATTTGGTGTTATAAATATCCCCACAACATTTTTTATAAATGAGGAGGGAGTTTTAGAGGATGTAAATGTAGAAACAGGGTATAAAAATATGGAGTTTTTTAAATAATAAAAAAACTAAATTTCATGGTGAAAAATAGTATAAAAAAAATAATTTTTTTTTCATAAAGACTGATTGAAAAAAAAAGGATACAATATCTATATAAGTTATCGGGGGAGGATGTCAAATGGTTATAAATGAAAGATGCATAAATATTTTATCTATTTTAAATGATACAAATGAATTTACCTTAAAGAAACTTTCAGAAAATTTTAATGTCCACACAAGAACAATAAGATATGATATAGACAATATAAACT
>Charlie_p2__coassemble_2244_pt1 | contig 11800 bp, 10 predicted proteins | sample Charlie_p2__metabat2_low_PE_014 | metagenome-assembled genome bin Charlie_p2
GATTTGTTTAGGTGCACTTGTAAAGGTGTATTATATTTTGTTAAATTAAAACTCTTAACTATTTCCCTAATGGAGATGTTGAGAGTTTTTTATTTTTATATAAAAATTGGAGGTAGCACTATGTACAAGACAAAATTAGACATTATGGAAACAGAGATTGCAATTAAAGAGGTAAAGGATTTCTTTGAAAGAGATTTAGCAAAAAAACTTGACTTAACAAGAGTTTCAGCACCTTTATTTGTAACACCAGAGAGTGGATTAAATGATGACTTAAATGGGATAGAAAGAGCGGTAGCATTTGATACTAAATGTAAACAAGATGCAGTGATAGTTCACTCATTAGCAAAGTGGAAAAGAATGGCTCTTCACAAGTATGGATTTGACTCTGGAAAAGGTCTTTATACAGATATGAATGCTATCAGAAGAGATGAGGATTTAAGCCCAATACACTCATACTATGTTGATCAGTGGGATTGGGAAAAAGTTTTAGAAAAAGAGGATAGAACAACAGAAACTTTACAGGAGACTGTGAAAAAAATATATAGCTCATTAAAAGATACTGAGAGTCACATTAGAAGTATGTATCCTCAACTTTCTAAAAAATTACCTGAAGATATTACATTTATAACATCTCAAGAGTTAGAAAGACTTTATCCAGAGTTAACACCAAAAGAGAGAGAGCATGAACATGCTAGAAAGCATGGAGCAATATTCATAAGTGAAATAGGAAAAGTTTTAGAGTCTGGTGAAAAACATGATGGAAGAGCTCCAGATTATGATGACTGGGATTTAAATGGAGATATAATAGTGTACTATGAGCCATTAAACATAGGATTAGAGCTTTCATCAATGGGAATCCGTGTATCAGAGGAATCTCTTGCAAAACAACTTGAAATAGCGGGAGCAGAAGGAAGAAAGGAGCTAGATTTCCATAAAAAATTATTGGCGGGAGAGCTTCCTTACACAATAGGAGGGGGAATAGGACAGTCGAGACTATGTTTATTTTTCTTGGATAAGCTTCATATAGGGGAGGTTCAAGCTTCACTATGGTCACAAGAGATAGTTGAAGAGTGTAAAGCTAAAAATATTCCATTGTTATAAAAAGAAAAAATTAACTTGTCTTTCTGGAGGAAAAGGGTATATAATTAAAGTGTCATATACTCTGGGAGGTGAGAGATGAGATATTTAATAGATAAACTATCGAGGGAAAATAATCTATCTCAAGAGGAGCTTGAGCTATTACTTGGTAATTTGAGCTGTGAAGATAGGGATTACTTGATAGAAAAAGCATATGAAGTAAGAAAAAAACACTATGGAGATACTGTTTTTTTCAGAGGATTGATAGAGATTTCTAATATATGTAAATGTGATTGCTTCTATTGTGGTATTAGAGCTTCTAATAAAAAAGCTAACAGATATAGATTATCTCAAGATGAGATTTTGGAATGCTGTCATAGAGGTTACTCTCTTGGGTATAGAACCTTTGTTTTTCAAGGGGGAGAGGATAGTTATTTTTCTGATGAGATTTTAGAAAGTATAATAAAAACATTGAAGAGTGAATACTCGGATATAGCTATCACTCTTTCTCTTGGAGAGAGAGGGGAAGAATCTTTTGAAAGACTGTATAGGGCTGGAGCAGATAGATATCTACTAAGACATGAAACTGTAAATGAAGAGCTTTATACAAAATTGCATCCAAAGATGTCTTTAGAAAATAGAAAAAAGTGTTTAGAGTCTTTAAAAAGCATAGGGTATCAAGTGGGAAGTGGGTTCCTAATAGGGTTACCTGGGCTAAAGTTAGTGGACTATGCTAAAGATTTAGTTTTTTTAAAAAATCTGAGGCCTCATATGGTAGGAATAGGGCCATTTATTCCACATGAGGACACTCCTTTGAAGGATGAAAAAGGAGGAACTGCCTATGACACAATTACTCTCTTAGCGATAATAAGACTTTTATTACCAGATGTACTGTTACCAGCTACAACGGCTTTGGGAACAATAGATCCAAAAGGTAGAGAGAAAGGTTTTAAGGCTGGAGCAAATGTAATTATGCCAAATCTTTCTCCAATGGAGTGCAGAAAAAAATATGCTCTTTACAATGGAAAGGTTTTTTTAGGTAAGGAGTCAGCAGAGGAAAAATTAAAGATTGAGAACGGTATTTTAGAAGCTGGATTTCAACCAATATTAACAAGAGGAGATAATATTAGATGGAAGAGAAAATAAACTTTATTGATCAGGAATATATTGAAACACTTTTAAAAGAGTCTAAGACAACAGACTATGATGAGATAGAAAGAATCTTAAATAAAGCTCAAAATAAAGAGGGATTAACACATAAAGAGGTAGCTTCTCTTTTAGAGATAAAAGATGAAAAGCAGAAAAAAAGACTATATGAAATAGCTGGTGAACTAAAAAAATCAATCTATGGAAATAGAATAGTGGTATTTGCTCCTCTTTATGTGAGTGATTACTGCGTGAATAACTGCACATACTGCGGATATAAAAGAGATAATAAGTTTCCTAGAAAAAAACTGACTAGAGAGCAGATACAAAATGAAGTTAGATTATTGGAGAAAATGGGGCATAAAAGATTGGCACTAGAGTTGGGAGAAGATCCAGTTAATGCACCAATTGATTATGCATTAGAGGCTATTGATGCAGTTTATACAACTAAATTTGAGAATGGAGCTATAAGAAGAATAAATGTAAATATTGCAGCTACAACAGTTGAGAACTATAAAAAATTGAGGGAAGCTGAAATAGGAACATATATTTTATTCCAAGAGACATATCATAAGCCAACTTATGAAAAAGTTCATCCGAAATGTTTAAAAGGTGATTATGAATATCATTTAACAGCCTTTAATAGAGCTATGGAGGGTGGAATAGATGATGTTGGAGCTGGAGTTTTATTCGGTTTAGCTGACTATAAATATGAGATTATAGCGTTGATGTTACATAATGAGTATTTAGAAAAACATTATGGAGTAGGATTCCATACAATATCTGTCCCAAGAATAAAAAAGGCGGAAGGAATGAGTTTAGATGAGTACCCTCATCAGATAGATGACGATACATTTAGAAATATAGTGGCAATAATAAGGTTAGCTGTTCCTTTTACTGGAATGATTCTTTCAACTAGAGAAACTGCTGAATTGAGAAGAGAGCTAATAAAATATGGGATATCTCAAATAAGTGCAGGATCTTCAGCTGATGTTGGTGGTTATACAGATAGAGAGGAAGGGAAAACTCAAACTCAGTTTGAACTTGCAGATCATAGAACTCCACTGGAGGTATTAAAAGAGCTTTTAGAGCAGGATTGTGTTCCAAGTTACTGTACAGCTTGCTATAGAATGGGAAGAACAGGAGATAGATTTATGCAATTGGCTAAAAGTGGAAATATTCAAAATGTATGCTCACCTAATGCACTTTTAACTTTAATGGAATACGCTATGGACTATGGAGATTTAGAGTTGACAGAAAAGGTTGAAGAGGTTATAGCAAGGGAGATAGAGAACATAAAAAGAGAGGATATTAAGGCTTTAACTCTTGAGAAGTTGGAAAAAATAAAAAATGGAGAGAGAGATCTATATCTTTAGGAGGAAGTTATGAAGAGTACCCCAAATTCAAATAGACTGCACATAGGTATTTTTGGAAAAACGAATTCTGGAAAATCCTCTCTTTTAAATGCTATAACAGAGCAAAATATATCAATTGTTTCAGAGATAGAGGGAACAACAACGGACTCTGTGGTAAAGGCTATGGAGTTTTTACCCTTTGGACCAGTGCTATTTATAGATACAGCAGGTCTAGAGGATAACACACCCCTTGGAAAACTGAGAGTAAAAAAGACCCTAGAGGAGTTAAAGAGAACAGATTTTGCCATATTGGTTATGGATGCTACAAAAATTGATATGGCTTTTTATAAAGATCAAGAGTATCAATTTAAAAAATATAACATTCCATTTATACTTGTTTTAAATAAAGAGGATCTTTTATCCAATGATGAGATAGAGATAATTAAAAAGATATTCCCAAAAGGAAAGTTTGTATCCACTAAAAATAGGGAATCTATCTTAGCACTTAAAGAATCTATTTTAAAAGAGATTGAAAAAGAGCAGGAAGAACCAAAACTTTTAGGGGATTTAGTACCCTATAATGGAAAAGTTTTAATGGTTGTACCAGTGGATTCAGAAGCTCCAAAGGGAAGGCTGATATTACCTCAAGTTCAACTTTTAAGAGAGTGCTTAGATCATGGAATAAAGAGTTATGTGGTTAGAGATACTGAATTAAAAAGTGCCTTAGAGGATATAAAAGATATAGATTTAGTTGTAACTGATTCACAAGCTTTTAAAAAAGTGGATCAAATTTTAGATAATAGAGCTAAATTGACAAGTTTCTCAATACTTTTTGCCAGACAAAAGGGTGATTTAGAGGATCTTGTTAGAGGTGTAAAAAAAATTAAGAGCTTGAATCATGGAGAGAAGGTATTGATTGCGGAAACTTGCACTCATAACACCTCTCATGAGGATATTGGAAGAGTAAAAATTCCAAAATTAGTGAAAAACTTTACTGGAAAAGAGGTTGAATTTACCTTTATGGGTGGAAAAGATTTTCCAGAGGATCTATCAAAATACGCTTTAGTAATCCATTGTGGAGCGTGTATGATAAATAAAAAATTGATGCAAAGTAGAATAGATGAGTCTATATCACTAAATGTTCCTATAACAAACTATGGTTTAGTTATAGCTGAAGTGACAGGGATATTGGACAAAGCATTGGAAATATTTAACTAGAGAGACTCTCTTTACTAATGATTTTAGTAAAGAGAGTTTTTTAGTATAAAAACTCTGAAAAATAAAATAAATTTAGTCACTACTATTGACTTCAAAATATCTGTGAGGTAATATAAATACCACTAAAAGAAGTTTAAATAAATAAAGGGGAGGACTAATATGATTTTTAATCCAGTAATACTTTCAGTTACAGCTATGATTGTACTAAGTTTATTAAAATTAAATGTGATTTTGGCAATATTAGTAGCAGCTTTAGTAGCGGGAGCAACTTCGGGAATAGGTATCAGTGAAGCGATGAAAATTTTAATTGGTGGAATGGGAGGAAACTCTGAAACGGCTCTTAGCTACATTCTTTTGGGTACTTTAGCGGTAGCTATAAATAGTACTGGTGTGGCGGCATTATTATCGAGAAAAATATCTAAAATAGTGAGTGGTAAAAAATGGATATTAGCCTTAATAATAGCTGGAATAGCTTGTTTATCTCAAAATGCAATACCTGTTCATATAGCTTTTATTCCAATTTTAATTCCCCCTTTATTGAAGCTGATGGACAGATTAAAAATGGATAGAAGAGCTATGGCATGTTCACTGACATTTGGATTAAAAATGCCATATATTGTTTTTCCAGTTGGATTTGGTTTGATATTTCATGGAATAATTAGAGATCAAATTGTAAGTAATGGAATGAATATAGAGTTAAGTCAAGTTTGGAAAGCGACTTGGATTTTAGGAATAGCTATGTTAGTAGGACTTTTAATAGCTATATTTATGAGTTATAGTAAGCCTAGAGAGTATAAAGATCTATCAATAGGTGGAGTACATGAGGATATAGTGGAGAAAATGGAGATGAAGCACTGGTATACATTGATTTCAGCTGTTATAGCCTTTGGTATACAGATTTATACAGGCTCACTTCCACTGGGAGCTATTGTGGCAATTGGATTTATGTTAGCCGTAAAAGTTATTAGATGGAATGAGATTGATGGATTGATAGGTGATGGTATTGGAATAATGGGATTGATAGCCTTTGTTATGCTAGTAGCAGCTGGTTATGGAAATGTTATAGGGGCGACTGGAGCAGTAGAACCTCTAGTACAGGGAGTAGTTGGAGTAGTTGGTGGAAGTAAGATAATGGGTTCTTTTGTAATGCTATTAGTTGGACTATTTGTGACTATGGGTATAGGAACATCTTTTGGTACAATACCTATTTTAGCTGCCATCTATGTACCTCTATGTATAGAGTTAGGTATATCACCTATGGGAACAATTGTACTTATAGCTTGTGCAGGAGCTTTAGGAGATGCAGGATCTCCAGCATCAGATTCAACGTTAGGACCAACAGCTGGATTAAATGCCGATGGGCAACATGATCATATAAGGGATACTTGTATTCCAACATTTATGCATTACAATATACCACTTATAATAGCGGGTGTTATTGGAGGAGTATTATTTTAAAAGGAGGCAGGATTAATTTGGAACTACTAATAGGAAATGGAAAACTGACTTTAGAGGATTTAATCAATGTAACAAGAAATGGTTATGAGGTGAAAATTTCAGATGAAGCTAAGGAAAAAGTTGCTATAGCTCGAAATTTAGTTGAGGATTACATAAAAGAGGGAAAAATATCCTATGGAATAACCACTGGATTTGGAAAATTTTCAGATACAGTTATTTCTAAAGAGGAAACTGCAACTTTACAGCGAAATTTAATAGTGAGTCACGCTTGTGGTGTAGGAAATCCCCTGGCAATAGATCACGCTAGGGGAATAATGCTATTGAGAGTCAATAATTTAATTCAAGGACACTCAGGAATACGCCAAAAAGTTTTAGATCTATTGGTGGAGATGATAAATAAAGGTGTGACGCCTTATATACCAGAGAAGGGTTCACTTGGAGCATCAGGAGACTTAGCCCCACTAGCGCATATGGTTTTAGTGATGTTGGGATTGGGTAAGGCATATTATAAAGGTGAACTTTATGAGGGAGAGGAAGCTTTAAAAAAAGCTAAGATTAAACCTATAAAAAGTCTATCCTCAAAAGAGGGATTAGCTCTTATTAATGGTACACAAGTTATGACTTCAGTGGGAGCACACACTGTATATGATGCAATAAACTTGATGAAACACTTAGATATTGCAGCGAGCTTGTCTATGGAGGCTTTAAATGGAATAATATGTGCATTTGACCCAAAGATTCAAGAGGTAAGAGGGCACTTAGGACAGATAAATACAGCTAAAAATATAAATAAAATTTTAAAAAATAGTACTTCAATTACAAAGCAAGGGGAGTTAAGAGTACAAGATGCATATGCTCTTAGATGTACTCCTCAAGTTCATGGAGCAAGTAAAGATGCTTTAAACTATATAAAAGAAAAAGTGGAGGTTGAGATGAATGCAGTTACAGATAATCCAATCATTTTCCCAAAAGAAAATGAGGTATTATCAGGAGGAAACTTTCATGGACAACCAATGGCATTGCCATTTGATTTCTTAGGAATAGCTTTGGCTGAGATGGCAAATATCTCTGAAAGAAGGTTGGAAAGATTGGTGAATCCATCTCTAAGTAATGGATTACCAGCATTTTTAGTGGAAAAAGGTGGAGTTAACTCCGGATTTATGATTGTTCAATACAGTGCAGCATCTTTAGTTTCAGAAAATAAAGTCCTAGCTCATCCGGCTTCAGTAGATTCAATACCATCATCAGCTAACCAGGAGGATCATGTTTCTATGGGAACAATAGCAGCGAGAAAGGCCAATGAGATTTTAGGAAATGTGAGAAAAGTAGTTGCAATGGAGATGTTAGCTGCATGTCAAGGTATTGATTTAAGGGATGTAAAGAGATTAGGAAAGGGAACAAATGAAGCTCATACCCTGGTTAGAGAGATTGTAGAGTTCTATGATAAAGATAGAGTTATGTATATAGATATAGAAAAGGTTGAAGAGTTGATAAAAACTAATAAAATAGTGGAAAAAGTTGAAGAGAATGTAGGAAAATTAAAAATATAAATGGGGGAATAAAATGAAAAAACTAGTTCAATGTGTACCAAATTATAGTGAAGGAAAAGATTTGGAAAAGATAGAAAAGATAGCAGCACCATTTAAAAACAATAAAAATATAAAATTTATGGGTTGTGAGCCAGATGCAGATTACAATAGAACTGTAATAACTGTGATAGGAGAACCTGAAGATATAATAGAAGCTGTTGTTGAATCTGTAGGTATAGCCACAGAGCTAATAGATATGAATGTTCAAAAAGGAGAGCACTTAAGGATGGGTGCTACAGATGTTATTCCATTTATTCCAATAAAGGATATAACAATGGAAGAGTGTGTAGAGATATCTAAAGTGGTGGCACAAAAGATTTGGGAAAAATATGGAGTTCCAACATTTTTATATGAGGAGTCAGCTACTGCGCCAAATAGAGTTTCTCTTCCTTCAATCAGAAAGGGTGAGTTTGAAGGAATGAAAGATAAATTGAAATTGGAAGAGTGGAAACCGGATTTTGGAGAGAGAGCTCCTCATCCAACTGCTGGAGTAACTGCAGTTGGAGGTAGAATGCCACTGATAGCTTTTAATATAAATTTAGATACAACAAATATAAATATTGCAAGAGAGATATCTAAAGCAATAAGATTTTCAAGTGGTGGGTTTAGATTTATTCAAGCTGGTCCAGCTGAGATGAAGGAAAAAGGAATAGTTCAAGTTACTATGAATATAAAAGATTATAAGAAAAATCCAATCTATAGAGTCTTTGAAACAGTGAAGATGGAAGCTAAGAGATATGGAGTAAATGTTCTTGGAAGTGAGATTATAGGGGCAGTTCCCATGGAAGCTTTATCAGAATCTCTTGAGTATTACTTAGGATTGGATGGATTTAAAATAGATAAAATAATTGAAAATGAATTATTGAAATAAGAATTTTTATGAGGTGAGTTTATGAATGCAGATTTAATAATTTACAACATTGGTCAATTAGTTACAGGAAAAGAGTTGCCGTTGAAAGATGATGAAAGTCCTATGGAGAATATTGAAATTTTAGAAAATGGATATATAGCTGTATCAGGAAATGAGATAATGGCAATTGGGCATGGAGAAGTACCATCGAAATTGATAAAGTTTATAACGAAACTGGTTGATGCAGAAGGTTGTGTAGTTGTTCCAGGGATGATAGATTCTCATACTCACCTAGTACATGGAGGTTCTAGAGAAAATGAATTTTTAGATAAAATTCAGGGGGTTCCATATTTAGAGATTTTAAAAAGGGGTGGAGGAATTTTAAGTAGTGTAAATGCCACAAGAGAGCTGTCAGAAGAGGAACTTCTAGATAAGGCTAAAAAAACATTGAGAACTATGTTGTCCTATGGAGTTACAACAGTTGAGTCTAAAAGTGGTTATGGACTAGATAGTGAAACTGAATTAAAACAGCTTAGAGTTAATGAGCGTTTAAATCATGAGCAAGAGGTGGAGGTAGTTTCCACATTTATGGGAGCACATGCCTTACCAGAGGAGTATAAAGATAGACGTGAGGAGTTTATTCAAAAAGTAATTGATCTCCTTCCAGTGGTAAAAGAGAGAGACTTAGCAGAATTCTTTGATGTCTTTTGTGAAGAGGGTGTATTCTCTATTGAGGAGAGTCGTCAGATGTATTTAGAGGCTCAAAAGTATGGATTTAAATTAAGAATTCATGCGGATGAGATTGTAAATACAAAGGGGGCTCAATTGGCTCAAGAGCTAAATATGTATTCAGCTGATCACTTGATGGCAATAAGTGACGAGGGCATAGAGGCTTTAAAGAATAGCAAAACAATAGCTAATCTTCTACCAGGAACCTCTTTTAGTTTAGGAAAAGAGTATGCTCCTGCAAGAAAAATGATAGATCAAGGAGTTCAGGTAGCTCTATCGACAGATTATAATCCAGGGTCTTGTCCAACTGAGAACCTACAATTGATTATGCAAATAGCTGCATTAAAACTGAAGATGAGACCTAAAGAGATTTTTAAAGCTGTGACTATAAATGCAGCAAAATCTATCGGAAGAGAAAAGAGAGTAGGATCTCTTGAAGAGGGTAAAAAAGCTGATTTTGTAATATTTGATGCTAAAAATATAGAGTATATTTTATACCATTTTGGAGTAAATCATACAAAAAAAGTCTTTAAAAATGGATGCTTAGTTTTTAAAAGATAGGAGGAAACATGAAGTTAGTAGATTTATCAGTTAAGGATTTTTTAAATATAGTTGATTCTAAAAGTCCAGCCCCAGGAGGTGGATCAGTCTCAGCATTGGTCTCAGCATTGGGATGTACTCTGGGAAGAATGGTAGCACACTTAACTTTTGATAAAAAGAAGTTTAAAGAGATTCCAGAGTGGGAACAGGAAAGTTTTAAAGCCGCTTTTGAGGAGATTGACAGCTATAGAAAAACTTTAGAAGGATTAATAGATAGAGATACAGAGGCATATAATCTGGTTATGGCAGGTTATAAACTACCAAAGGATACTGAGGAAGAAAGAGAGATTAGAAAGCTTACAATTGAAAAGAATTTAAAACTGGCAATAGAAACACCTTTAGAGATTTGTAAAATTTCAGAAAAAACTTTAAAATCATTAAAAATTATATTAAAATATGGGAATAAAAATGCAATTACAGATTTAGGTGTATCAGCGATATTACTATATTCGGGAATAGAGGGTGGAGTTTTAAATGTGAAAATCAATCTAGGTGGAATAGATGATGAAGCATTTAAAATGGAAACTCTAAATCAGTTAGAAAGAATTCTTTTTATCTCAAAAGAGATAAAGGATGAAATTTTAAGTGTAGTCAATGAGTGTTTATAGTATGAAAAATTGAGATGACACCAGAGTGTCATCTTTTTTTTATTAACTTTTAAGGGGGAGAAAAATGATAAAAATAGCGATTGTTGGTACAAGTAAAATATCACATGATTTTGCACAAGCCATTGAAAAAGTTGAGGGTTGTCAATTAAAAACAATCTATTCTAGAAATTATCAGAAAGGACTTGAGTTTGGAGAGAGGTATGAAATTAAAGATATAGTTACAGAGTTTAAAGAGCTTTGCAGTAGAAAAGATATAGATATGGTCTATATAGCTAGTCCCAACTCACTTCATCATAGCCAAAGTATAGAACTTTTGAGGAATAAAAAGCATGTACTGTGTGAAAAGCCCATGGGAATTACTGAGAGAGAAGTGGAAGAGATGTATCAAGCTGCATATGAAAATGGGGTAACTCTGATGGAAGCTATGAAGAATACATTTTTGCCAAATTTTAAGGTAATAGAAAAAAACTTGGACAAAATTGGACCTGTAAGAGGGTTTATAGGAAATTTTTGTCAATACTCATCAAGATATGACAATCTAAAGAGTGGGGAATTAACTAATATTTTTAATCCAAAATTTGGTGGAGGAGCTCATTTGGATATAGGTGTTTATCCTCTATATTTTGTTTTGAGACTTTTTGGAATACCAGTGAAAAGTAGAAAATTAGATTATACCTTAACTAGTGGAGTTTCAGGAATTGGAAGTGTTATCTTAGAGTATAAAGATATGATAGCTTCAATAATATACTCAAAAATAACAAATAGCTATATCAATAGTGAGATTCAAGGAGAAAATGGAAGTCTAGTAATAAATAGTATTTCCAATATAGAAAGTGTAAAAATTTACTATAAAAATGGAGAAGTAGAGGATATAGGTGTTTCACAGGAAAAAAATAGCATGGTTTATGAACTGGAAGAGTTTTTAAAGCTAATAAAAATGGGAAAAGTTGAATCAGAGATTAATACTAAGGAGATATCAAAAGAGGTTATAAAAATATTGACAGATAGCTATGACAAAAAGTAAAAAGATAGAGGAGCTTGCTCTCCTCTATCTTTTATATTATTCAGAAATTTCTAAATTGGATTTACCAGTTGCATTAAAAATAGCTGATATAGAGTTATCATTAACATTTAAATTAATAATTTTAAAGGTATTAATAGTAGATTTTA
>Charlie_p2__coassemble_2272_pt1 | contig 11592 bp, 9 predicted proteins | sample Charlie_p2__metabat2_low_PE_014 | metagenome-assembled genome bin Charlie_p2
AGGTAAAGTAGTTGAAGTGAATGGACCAAGAGATGATATATTTTTCAATGGAGATATAGCCAACAAAATCAATCTATATCCCAATCTTATCTTTTTACAAAATATTTCAAAGATAAATGAGACAGAAAAAAGTAAAACAAAACTTACACTGAGAGATGCTATAGAAAAAGCACTTAATTCAAATTTCTCTCTTTTAAAAGCTAAACAAGATTTAGAAACTAGCTCTTATAGTTTAAAGATATCTAATAGTGCTCGTTTACCGCAACTGAGTGCAAATATGCAGTATAATGCACTGGACAAAAGAACAAGCAATTTTAAAATGGGCTCTCCTACAAATAGTGTAAACTCTTACCTGGAGCTTTCACAGGTTATTTTCAATGATCAACTTAATGCATCAGTTCAAATTGAAAAACTTGCACTGGATTCTAGTCGAAAAAAATATGAGCAAGAAAAATTGAATACTCTTTATTATACAGCATCTACCTATGTGAACATTCTTCAATTAAAAGCTCAACTTGATATTCAAAAAAGTAACTATGCTCTTTTAAAAGAGAGTTTAGGTATTGCTAAATTAAACTATAAAGTTGGAGCTGGTGGACTTCAAGATGTTTATAGACTTGAATCTGATGTTGCGAACTCTTTATCAAATATCGCCAATATACAGGGTGAGATTGAGAATCAAGAGATCTCTTTGAACACTCTTTTAAATATGCCTTTAGATAATAGGTATGAGTTTGAATCATTAAAAGATATCTCCTCTTATTTCGTTCTAAGTGATTCTTTTAATAAAAATTTCTCTTATGGATCTAATAAATCTAAAAAAATAGAGTATTTTCTTGTACAAGGAGCTATATCAAACTCCAACTCTTTAGCATCTTTGGATAATTCGATAAAAGCTAAAGAAAGAGAGCTTTCTGCCAATAAAAGAGAACGATTTTTACCTAAGATTTCTGCCACTGGAAAATACTCCAAAGATAATATGATCACTCCTTGGGGAGAAAATTCTCATAAAAAATTCCCAGATGAGTATTGGCAAGCTGGTATTGTAGCTACTTTGCCTATTATTTCAGGAGGAGAAATATACTATAACTCTAAAAAAATAGAGAGTGAAATTCAATCTTTGGAATACTCTTTAGCAGATTCAAAAAGTGGTCTTGCAAAACAAGTTTTACAAACTTATACAGAACTTTTAAGTAACTATGTTCAAAAGTATTCCACTTCAACTTCTGCCAGTGTAGCTAAGAAAAATTTAGATATAGTCAGAAATCTTTACTCTGAAGGAACTATAACTGTTACAGATTTACTTTCTGCACAAAACAATGCACTTTCTCAAGAGTTAAATAACGTTATTCAAAACTTTAATTTGATAAATTCAGCTTTAAAGTTAGAAAACCTTTATGGTAAGTCATCACTTACAATGACTCCTGATGAAAAATTACAACTATTAAATAAATTTAATGAAGTACTAGAGAAATAGGAGGATTAAATTGAAAAATAAATTTTTAATTATTTTACTAACACTATCAATTTTGGCTTGTGGTAAAAAAGATGATAATAAAAAAAATGAAGATATAAAACCAGTTATCTATAAAATAGTGGGGTCTAAAGAGAATAGTATTAAAAGATCATATTCGGGATCAATTAAGTCAGAAGCTCTATCAAACTTAAGTTTTAGAATTTCTGGAACAATTAATAAAAGGATTGTAGACCTGGGAGATACTGTGAAAAAAGGTGATATTTTAGCAACACTTGACAATACAGAGTATGTTTTAAACTATGAAAAATCTCTGGCTGATTTGGCCAAAGGTCAAGCTGCCTTTGCAGAGGCTGAAGCTAACTATAAAAGATCACAGGTCCTATATTTAGAAAATAGTATTTCAAAGGCTTCGTATGATAGTGCTATAGCTCAATATAAATCAGCTTTTTCTACAGTAAGTGCTCTAAAAGAAGCTTTAAATCTTTCTAAATTAAAACTTAGCTACACACAACTAAAAGCTCCAGAAAATGGAACTATCGGTCAAGTAAAAAGTGAAATTAATCAGACTGTCAATCCAGGAACCACTATTTTTATTTTAAATAGTGATGGCGAAAGAAGTGTCGAGTTTAATGTTTCACAATCTGTTGTTGGAAATTTAAAACAGGGGCAAGTTGTTGACATTGTAATCTCCTCTTTAAATGGTAAACAAATAAAAGGAGTTATTACAAATATAGGTACACTTTCAACTGGCTATGGAAATACCTACCCTATTAAAGCTAAAATCACTGATTCTAATTCATCAGATATAAAAGTGGGAATGATTGCGAATGTTACTCTGAATACACAAGAGAGTGAAAAAGATATTATCTCTATCCCTTTAAGCTCTGTTCTTACAGAACCTAATAATGAAAAATATGTCTATGTAATCAAAGATATTGTCGATAATATAGGTATTCCTCAAAAGCAAAAAATAGAGATTTTATCTTCACCTACTTCAGATGGAGTTATCGTTACATCTGGATTAAACAATGGCGACTATGTGATAACAAAAGGAAGTACCCAAGTTATAGAAAATCAAAAAGTCTCTTTAATAAGAGGAGAGGTGTAACATGAGTTTAACAGAATTAACTATAAAAAATAGAGTCACAGCTTATCTCTTATTTACTCTTCTTTTAATTGTTGGATATACTTCCTATGATAAGTCTGAAAAAGCTGAAGACCCTGGCTTCACAATTAAAGTGGCCTTAATTACAACTAATTGGCCTGGAGCAAATGCCAAAGAGATTGGAGATTTGGTTAGTAAAAAAATAGCTGATCAAGTTCAAAATATGGATGCTCTTGACTATGTAGAATCAAAAAATGTTGATGGACAATCCAATGTATATGTAAATATAAAAAGTGAATACAAGGATTTAAAACCCGTTTGGCAAGAATTAAGAGATAGAATAAATACATTTGTTGTTCCATACCTTCCAAATGGTGTTCAAACTCCACAGATAAATACATATTTCGGTGATGTCTATGGTACCCTTTTAGCCCTTGGTGGTGATGGATATACATATGAAGAGTTATATGAAACAGCTACTAAATTAAAAGAAACTCTTCTATTTGCTGTTCCACAAATTGGAAGAATCGATATAAGTGGTGTTCAAAGTCAAACTATTTATGTTGATATAGATAATAAAATTCTCTCTCAAAGTGGAGTTACATTACAAAATATACTTACTACTTTAAATAACTCAAATGTTATTATTAAGGGGGGAGATATCGTAATTGATGAGAATAGACTAAAAATAAATCCAACTGGAAATTTTGAAAGTATAGAGGATATAAAAAATACTGTTATTACAAGTAGTGATGGTAAAGAAAGTATCTATTTAAAAGAGATTGCAAATATCTATAAAGGATATCAGGAGCCATCTCCATACTCAATAGATTTTAATGGAAATAATGCTATCACTCTTGGAGTTTCTTTAGGCTCTGGTGAGGATATTTTAGTTATGAGTGATGGTATTAGATCAACTTTAAAAGAGTTCAAAAAACAGCTTCCTGTGGGATTAGAGATCGGTGAAATATACTATCAACCAGATTTAGTTCAAGTAAAAGTTACATCTTTTATTGTCAACCTTTTTCAAGCTGTAATTACAATTGTTCTGGTGATGCTTATATTTTTAGGAATTAGATCAGGTCTTATAGTTGCTGCTCTTACTCCAACCTCTATCGCCTTTACTTTAATTGGACTTTATTATATGGACTATGGAATTAACCAAATTACTCTAGCAGGACTTATAATCGCTCTTGGAATGCTTGTTGATAACGCTGTTGTTATGTCTGAAAATATAATAGTTCTTCTTGAAAATGGAAAAAGTAGAATGGACGCTTGTTTAGAATCTGCTAAAACATTAGCTATTCCTCTATTAGTAAGCTCTATCACAACAATTATGGCATTCTCACCTATTATCTTAAATAAAGAGGATATGGGACAATATGTTGGTCCACTTACTATTGTTGTGATGCTTGCTCTAATAGGTTCATGGTTGATAAATCAGACTTTAATCCCTCTTCTTTGTTATGATTTTATTAAAATAAAAGTGGGAGAAAAACAAGATTTAAACAGTAAACCATACCTTATATACAGAAATATACTTCTGACAGTTTTAAAAAATAAGAAAATTACTCTTGTTGGAACTGTTATATCATTTATTTTAGGACTTTGGTTACTTGGACTTGTTCCAAATAACTTTATGCCTGCCTCAACTGATCCTATAATGTCAACCTATATTAGACTTCCTAAAGGAACTGACATAAACTTTACAAGGCAAGTAGTGAAAGATGCAAATGATTTTATTGCTAAAAACTATGCTACTGGGGAACAGGAACCTCTACCACCAACTCTTTGGGATTATATAACAACTGGAGGAACAACTTTAGTTTATGATAAACCTGGAGTTTTAAGCTGGGGATCATTTATAGGAGGAGGAGCACCTAGATTTTCTACTGGTTATACTCCTGAAACTCGTTTAACAGAGTATGCGTATATTATGTATAATTTAACTGATTACACCATTATCCCTAAAATGAGTGCTGAAATCAATAGCTATTTAAAAAACAAATATCCAAGTATTGACGTAGTAACTAAAGGGCTTGGAAGTGGAGTAACATTGGAAAAGGATTTGGGATATGTTTTAACATCAAATAATATAGAACTATTAAAGAGAGCTACCAATGAGCTTAAAGAAAAACTTAACAATACTCCTGGAGCATACTCGATATCTGACGCTTGGGGAAATGAGATTCCAGATATTACCGTTGAAATAAATCAAGAAAAAGCTCAGGCTGCTGGATTTAACAACGATACTATTGGACAAGATTTACAATTTGTTCTTCAAGGTTATAATGCTACTGTCTTTAGAGATTTTAATGCACCTCCTCAAAGTACAATTATTCCTGTGGTATTAAGAGGAAAAAATAACTATAAAAATGATATTAATTCTATTGAATCTATAGAGTTAATAAACTCCTCTGGAAAAGCTGTTCCACTAAAGCAAATTGCCAATATAAAATTGGATTATAGACAAAACTACATTTCTACTAGAAATATGGCTTATTCTATTGAGATTGATGCTGCAGTTAAAGATGACACAACTCCACTTGAAGTTAATAAACTTATCGAACCTTGGTTAAAAGAAAAACTACAAGAGTGGGGTCCTAGTATAAAATATTATCCTGCAGGGATAATGAAAACTTCTAAAGAAAATCAAGATGCACTATTTGCTCAAGTACCATTTGCAATACTGATGATGTTTGTTTTAGTTGTTGGACAATTTAACTCCATGAAAAAAGGATTAACAATAATGCTAGTTATTCCTCTTTCGCTTTTAGGTATTGCTATCGGTTTACTAATTACGAGTACTCAACTTGGATTTATGGCTATGATTGGGATAATCTCTCTAGCTGGAGTTGTTTTAAATCATGCCATTATTCTTGTGGACAAAATGACTATAGAAAAAGATGAGCTCAAAAGAAGCGATCAAGATGCGATTATTTTTGGTTGTCAATCTAGATTAAGACCTATATTTTTAACAGTTGCTACTACACTTGTAGGTCTTATGCCTCTATATTTCTTTGGAGGTCCACTTTTCCAGCCACTGGCTGTTGTTTTAATATTTGGATTAGCGACAGACACAGTTTTAGCTCTTGGAGTTATTCCTGTTATCTATGCAACTTTTTATAAAGTTAACTTTAAAAACTATGAATATGACGAAAGTAGATTAATTATAAAATAGAGATACATTTGATAACCTCTAAGTAAAAAATTACTTAGAGGTTTTTTATTTAAAAATAAAAAAAAGGTGCTATAGTACACCTTTCTATTTTAAAATCTCTTTTTTTAATGCATAACCCAATACCATTAGATTCATACCACTGAATAAGATATACCAAGCTACACATAAGAATATAAATTGCTGAGATATAAATGGCATTATTATTAATAATATTCCAAATAGTGTATCTATTATTCCATTACTAAAATGCAATTCAGATAAATTTGGGAAAAGATTTTTGTGAAATAAACTATTAAATACAACAAATAACCCTTTTATTAACATAATAAAGCCTATATATATTATTATGAATATTTGACTCGAAAATGGAGTCATTATAAGAGAGATTGATGCCACTATCTCTAAAATACTCACAAATATAAACAATCCCCAATGAACATTAGGGTTCGCCATTAGTTGCACTCCTTTTATTAGATTTTTTACTCCATTTACAAAGAAAAATAAAGCTAAAATTTCAACTAAATAAATGGAGAAAATTAATGGATTAAATATTCCAAATATCCCAACTATTCCAAATAATACTCCTGTTATTAACAGAATCAGATAAATATTTTTTGTTAAACTATTCATTTATTAAACCGTCCTTTATATATATTTATAGAATAATTGTACCACTTTTTTTATTTTTAACTATTTGAAACTTATTACCATTTTTTCTTTCTAAATTTGCAAATATAATCTATACAAATAGTATTAAACTTGTAGCCATAACAATCATACCACTAATTAACCCATAGATTGCCAAATGATGCTCTCCATAGTTTTCTGCAGCTGGAAGTAATTCATCCAATGAAATAAATACCATTATTCCTGCTACTCCTGCAAAAATCACACCAAAAATTAAATCATTCATAAATGGCAACAATATCAGATATCCTATCAAAGCCCCAAGGGGTTCAGATATTCCAGATAAAAATGAGTATATAAAGGCTTTTTTCTTACTACCTGTTGAAAAATAAATTGGAACTGAAACAGCTATTCCCTCTGGTATATTATGTAATGCTATAGCTGTGGCTATGGATATTCCAAGTGTTGGATTTTCCAGTGCACTCATAAAAGTAGCTAATCCTTCTGGAAAATTGTGTATACCTATCGCTATTGCAGAAAACACTCCCATTCTATACAAAGAACCTTTCTCTTTTAAACTTTTATTGTTTAAATCCTCTACCTCTCTTACTTCATGGGGATTCTCATAATTCGGAATCAGCTTATCAATTAAAGCAATTAAAAGCATCCCTCCAAAAAATGATACCACAGTTAATATGATACCCTTCTCTCTTCCTAAAAAACTAACCAAGGATTCTTGAGCTTTGGAAAATATCTCTATAAATGAAACATAAATCATGACTCCTGCTGAAAATCCAAGTGTTATTGATAAAAATTTTGTGTTCGTTTTCTTGAAAAAAAATGCAATAAGACTTCCTACACCAGTAAACAAACCAGCTATTAATGTCAAAATGAATGCAAATATTAAATTATTCATGTTATCAACTCCTTCTCAAATTAATTATATCATCAAATACTTTGATTATCAATATAAATAAAAAAATTTTCTCTTCATTTTTTCTACAAATTAGTATAAAATATAGACGTAGAATTTTTTTGGGAGGGATTTATTTGGATAAATTAAAACAAACAAAATACACTTCAATTGAAAATGAGTTGTGTGAAAAAATAGCAAAGGAGCTATTACCTAAATTAGAAGCTCTTGATTTAAAATTAAAATCTATTAACTTTGAAAATTCCAATGATAATTTATTGAAGTTAAAATTAACAAAAGTATAGGTTAAACTATGATTTTTACTATTTTTATAATCATCGCCATACTTATATATTTTTATATGAAAAAAGCCAAAGCTTCAAACTGTAATAAAAATATAGGTATAGAAGAAAATATTCACCAACCTTTAAAAAAAATACGAATCAAACCCTCTATTAAATTGGAGGAGCTAGAGCTTTCTAAAAATTATAAAAAAATAATATTTTTTTCTTCAGAACAAAATAATCAAACTTCATATCCTAGCTATATAGTTGCCATTAAAATGGGATTTAATCTTAAAACTGGTGATTTAATACATCTAGAGGAATATAAAGATATTGATGATTTAGAAAAATTTAATAAATTTTCTGAAGACACTAAACATATTGTATTTCATAATATGAAATTAGATAACTACCGTTTACGTTTGGATAGTAAGATACTCTTTTGTACAATGTTAACAAATAAAGACATTGTAGAGATAAAAAATATCAATAAAAGAGATTATTGCCCTGAACTTTCAGAAATTGCTAAATATTATGGTATTAAATACAATAACCAACTTGGTTTAGACTCTTTAAAAAAATTAAAATTAAATATACAGATATTTCAAAAGATGTTAAAGGATCCAAAAGGGTCTATTTTTGTAAGAGATTTTATATTTAATGACAACTCATATTTAACTTAGGGTAAAAAAAAAGAGGCTATATTTTATTGGCCTCTTTTTACTTATTTTACTTATTTATTCTATTGTATCTTTGAATTATTCTATCTGAATCATTTACCACCTTATCAACTATTTTATCAACTGTTATTTTACCCTCATAGTTATTTTCCATTGCTTCAACTACTTTCTCTCTCACCTCTGGAAATACTCCTAAAATAGCCCCCTGTGTTGCGAATGATGGTTTAGTTTCTTTTATTTCAGCAACTGCTGTTTTAAACTGAGGATACTTTTCCATATTCTCTTTCATCTCCACAGTGTCATAAGACTCTTTATTTACAGGGTAATATCCAGTGTTAATTGACCAATATGATTGAACATCTTTTGATACTGCATATTTTACAAAATCCCATGCCGCTTTCTGTGTAGAATCAGCAGCTGAATTTGTTATCCATAGAGAGGCTCCACCTACAACACTTCCATTAAACTCTCCACTTGAATTTGGAATAAATCCTGTTCCTACTTCAAAGTTTGAATTCTTAATGATACCCTTTATACCAGCTGAAGAATCTAAATACATAGCTACCTTTCCAGAAGCAAAAGCCGTTCTTGTTGAATCCCACTCTCTACCATAAGATGTTGCTGAACCATCTTTATACATCTTTCTTAACCACTCTAAAATTTCAGGTAAATCTTTTTTATATGCAACCTCTGTCGGTGTTTCTCCAGTTCTTCCATTCTCTTTATTTACATATAATTTATTATCATTAGCTAAAAACTGCTCTATAAACCATCCGTACATAATCATGGCTGACCCATATCTATCAATTGACCCATTACTGTTTTTCTTTGTTAATTTTTTAGAATACTCTGCATATTCTGAATAACTTTTTGGTGGAGTATTTGGATCTAATCCAGCTTCTTTAAAAGCCTCTTTATTATAGATTAGAATCGCTGTCGATGAATTGAATGGCATAGAGTATAACTCCCCTCCAATTCTATAGTAATTTAAAAGAGCATCCTCCAATCTATTGGCATCAAAATTATCACTTTTTATAAATTTCTCCATTGGAGTTATAGCTCCGCTTTTATACATAAATGCTGTTGATATATCATTCATTTGAATTAAAGTTGGAGCTTCCTTTGTTCCAGAAATAGCCTTAAATTTTGCAATTGTTTCCTCATAAGAGCCTTGATAAATTGCTTCAACCTCAATATTGCTCTGTGAACCATTGTAATCATTGACTATTTTATTTAAACTATTCTGTAGTTCACCGCTCATGGAATGCCAAAATACAACTTTTTCCTTTGCGAACATCACTGTTGAAACCGTTAATCCCAATACTACCATTTTCTTTAAATTCATTTTTCCTCCCACTATTTTATAGTTTTAATTTTAATATTACTCTTTTACTGCTCCAGAAGTCATTCCTTTTTGAAGTTGACTTTGTCCTAAAAATAACACTATTAAAGATGGAATAATGACTATAATAACCGCTGCCATTAAAACCCCAAAATTTGTTCCCTCTTCTGATTTTATCATTTTCAATCCAATCTGAATTGTTCTTGACTCTGGTCTTGTAGAAACCATAAGTGGCCATAGATACATATTCCACACATTTAAAAATGAGTATATCCCCCATGTACTTAATATACCTTTAGAAAGGGGTAATACAATTTTTAAATATATAAAGCCATGACTACAACCATCAATTTTAGCCGCTTCAATTAAAGATTTATTCAATGTTTTAAACTGTTGAACCATTAAGAAGATTCCCAATCCACTAGCTAAAAATGGTAATATAACTCCCAACTTTGTATTCAATAACCTCATTTTTAATATTATAAAATAATTGGGTATAAATATAGCTTCCCACGGAATAAATATTGAGCACATTATCAATAGAAAAATAATTTTCCTCTCTTTAAATTCAATAAAAACTAAAGCATATGCAGTAAGACTACATATGATAATCTGAAACACCATTGCAACAAGTGATGTTATTAAACTATTTATAAAAAATTGAAATATTGGAATATTTTGTAAAAGTTCTTTATAATTTATAAAATTTATCTCAGATGGAAATAGTTTTCCACTCATAATATCTCTAGTTGTCATAAAACTTGAAACTAATGAATATATTATTGGAAAAAATACTACAACTCCAGAAAAAATAAGTAGTGTATAAAAAATTCTCTTTTTCATTTTATTGATAGTGCACCTTCCTTTCTAACTTAAATTTAAAGATCATTATTAAAGTTATTAAAAACAATAGAAATAATCCTTGAGCACTAGCATAATCAAATCTATAGTTACTAAAAGCTGTTTTATAGATACTGTATACTATAAAATTTGTGGAGTTAGCTGGGCCTCCCCCTGTTAACATATCCACTTGTCCAAAACTTTGAAAAGCTTTTAGCGTTGTTGTTATTAGAAGATAAAATAGACTTGGACTCAACAACGGTATTGTTACTTTAAAAAGTTTAGTAAAATAATTTACTCCATCTATCTCACAACTTTCATCTATCTCTTGACTTATATTTTGCAATCCTGCTGTTAAAACTAAAAATCCAAACCCAATATTCATCCAGATTGTAGCAAAGGACACCGCCCAAATTGCATAAGTTGAACTTGTAAACCAGTTTATTGGCAATACACCAAATACTTTTAAAACATCGTTTATTAGCCCTACACTTGGATGAAATAAAAATAGTACTATACTAGAACTAGCTGATACTGATACTCCCATACTTGATGAAAATAATAGTCTGAATACTTTTATTCCTTTTAATTTTTCATTACAAATTATTGCTAAAAAAAGTGATATAGTCATACTAAATATGACTGTTATAAATGAAAACTTCAAAGTTACCAAAATACTTTCATAAAATGTCGAATCTGTGAATAACTCATAAAAATTTTCAATTCCAGCATATCCAACAATTTGTCCTTTTGAATCTGTAAAAGATAGTGAATATATAAAGGTTTTCATCAATGGATAGATGTAAAATGTCACCAGTATCAATAGTGATGGCATTGAAAATAAAATCCCTGTTAATTTTTGTTCTTTTTTCATAATCCCTCCTCATCCATTACTTTATACTATTAATGTTAAACCATTATAAAATTTATGTAAAAGTTACGTAAGAAGTTCAAAATAAACTATTTATTTCACACCTTATAACATTTTTTATTGACATTTATTACTGTTTCTTATAGTATTTTATTAAAAAATATCTAAAATTATATTTTATAAACTTTTAAGAATCTTGAAACTTTATGCAGTTATAATTTTTCCTGATTTTAAATAGTAAATTTTGTATAATTTATATGGTATCAAATGAC
>Charlie_p2__coassemble_2276_pt1 | contig 11571 bp, 11 predicted proteins | sample Charlie_p2__metabat2_low_PE_014 | metagenome-assembled genome bin Charlie_p2
GGTTAATTAAATGTCTTTAAAAAATGTTAGGTCTATGTTTTGGTTTATATATTATTTTAAGATCAAGGTTTATATCTAGAAATATAGATATGAGCCTATTTGCATTAAAAAAATATAGGCTTATATCCCAACTAACTTTTTAAAGATTTATTACTTAAAGCTTTTGGGAAACCAAAAGCTTTTTTATTTTATCTAAATTTTATTAAATGGGAGGACAACTTTATGGAAAAATCTATCTTAACAGAAGTTTATATGGACAATAGCATTTGGAATATTTTAAATGATGAGATTCAAAACTATCACAATATCTTAATTATTCATGGAGAAAAATCTCTTTTATCAATTAAAAAAGAGCTCTTTAAAACTTTAGAATACAAGCAGTTCCATCTAGTACACTATGGAAATGAGTGTTGTCACTCCATTGTAGACTCTATCTTAAATAGTTTAAAGGATAATACATATGATCTTGTCATTGGAATTGGTGGCGGAAAATCTTTAGATACCTCGAAAGTTCTTGCAGAGAAACTAAATCTTCCACTTTTTACTGTTCCAACTATTGCTTCTACCTGTGCTACAGTCTCCTATATCTCTGTTATGTATAGTGAGAGTCATGTTTTTCAAGAACTATATTTTTTAAAAAGACCACCTCATAAAACATTTATAAATTTAGAAACTTTAATTGCAGCTCCTAAAAAATATTTGTGGGCTGGCATTGGAGATACCCTTGCTAAATACTATGAGATGAGTTTAAAAGCTCATGGTAAAAAATTAAACTTCAATACCACTATGGGTGAGAAGCTCAGTCATCTTTGTAAAGAGTCTATGCTTAATTTTGGGGAACATGCCTTAAATACATCAGTTGTTGATGCGGATTTTAAAGAGGTCGTTGGAGTTATTCTTGTCACTACTGGAGTAGTTTCAAATCTTATTGATTTTAAATATAATGGAGCTCTTGCCCATGAAATTTTTGATGCTCTAACTGCTATTGAAAGTATTGAAAAAAATCATCTTCATGGGGAAGTTGTAGCTTTTGGGATTTTGGTACAACTAAAACTTGAAAAAAAATCTAAGGAGATTAATAAACTTTTAAATTTTTATAAAAAGATAGGTCTTCCCACAACTCTTAAAGATATAGTTGTAGAGGAGGAGTATCTAGAAAAAAAAGAGGAGATTATAGAGAAGATTTTTAACTCTGTTGTAGAAGGTAAAATCCCTCTTCAATTTTCAAAAGAGGAGTTTATAAATACTTTAGAGGAAAATTTATGGGAGGGATATATAATGGATGGATTAAATTTTTTAGCTAAAAGATTTCAAAACAGAGAGGAAACAGCTTTTAAATCGGTGGAAGAAGCTGATAAAAATCGAGTTATAAACCTAGGTATTGGAGATTTAGATATTCACACTGATAAGCTTATAATAGACTCAGCCTTTAAAGATGCTTTAAATGGACACACTCACTACACTGATCCTCTGGGTGATTTAGATCTTCGAAATGAGATAATTAAATATCATAAGTTAGCATTTAATAACTACCATATTGATCTAGATGAACTTATTGTTCTATCTGGTGCTTGCCATGGGATGTACCTAGCTCTACAAGCCACACTGAATCCAGGGGATGAGATCATTGTTATAGCTCCTTTTTTCCCAGTTTATGTGGATCAGATTAAGGAGGCCAAAGGAACTCCTGTTATCGTTCATACAACTATTGAGCATAACTATCAAATTGATAAGAAAAGTCTAGAGAGTGCTATCACAAATAAAACTAAGGGTATTATTATAAATACACCCTCCAATCCCACTGGAGTTTGTTACACTTTAAAAAGTTTAGAGATAATCAGTGAATTGGCTAAAAAATATAATCTTCTTATCTATGCTGATGATATCTATGATTTTTATGACTATTCAAATAGCTTTATTCCCATCTATACCTTAGATGGCATGAAAGAAAGAACTATCTCTGTTTGTAGTTTTTCTAAAAACTTTGCCATGACAGGTTGGAGAGTGGGATATAATGTAGGACCTAAAGCCATTGTTGACACAATTAGAAAAATCAATGAGATTATTGTTTACAGTGCCTCAGCTATATCTCAAAGAGCTGCCCTTGCAGCTTTAAAGCACAGGGAATCCGTTAAAAATAGTTTGGTACCTATTTTTAAAGAGAGAGTTGAATATTGCTTGGGCAGAATAGCTAATATAGATGGATTAAAAGCTTTTGCTCCCCAAGGTGGAATCTATATCTTTATAGATATCAGTGACACTAAATTGGATTCTATCGAATATTCCAACTATCTTTTTGATAAATTAAAGATTAAAGTTATTCCAGGTAAACCCTTTAGAGATAACAATGCAATCAGAATTGCGTGTTCTAACTCTCTTGAAGTATTAAAAGAAGCTTTTGATAGAATAGAGAGGGATTCACAATAAACTAAACATACTGGATGGTGATAAAATGAGATTAAAAGAGCTAATATTTAAAATATTAAATGGTATGAGTTTGGGAATAGTTGCCACACTGATTCCCTCTGCAATTCTTGGAGAGATTGCAAAAAGTTTAAACTTGATCAGCATATTAAATTTAACCAGAATTTCAACTAGTTTACTTCCTTTTGCAATAGGAACTGGTGTTTCATATCAATTGAGTTTTACCCCCCTAGAAAGTATCTGTGTTTCTGTTGCCACTTTTATTGGGTCAGGTATTGTATCCTTTGTCAATGGAAATATAGTTTTAAGTGGAACTGGAGATGTTATTAATGCTGGTGTCACATCACTTATAGCCTCCTTAGCTATCTATTTTTTTAGAGATAAGGTAAAGGGTTTAAGCATGGTAGCACTTCCCGTAGTTATATCTATCGCTGTTGGATGGATTGGTTTAACTCTTCTTCCTTTAGTTAGTAAGGTCAATGGAGCAATTGGAACTACTATTGAAGAGGTTGTTAAAATGCAACCCCTTTTAACTGGTGGAATAATTGCTGTCATATTCTCAATTTTAATTATATCTCCATTTTCCACTGTGGGTATAGCTCTTGCTGTAAATCTTAGTGGTATAGCTGCTGGAGCTGCAAACTTAGGAGTTTGTGCAGCTGCTTTTGGACTCGCTCTAGCTGGTTTTAAAGTAAATCCCATTGGTATCACCCTAGTTCCAGTGTTAGGTTCTGCCAAAATTCAGATGGCTAACTTTGTTAAAAATCCTCTAATTATAGTTCCAATAGTGACCAATGCCTTTCTTCTTGGAGTCTTGGGAGCTGCCTTTAATATTGAGGGAACAGCTTTTAGTGCAGGGTTTGGAATAAGTGGATTGATTGGTCCCATTAATGCTCTTAACCATATGTCTTGGGATTTTAAAAATATAACTATTGTATTTGTACTATTTATAGTTCTTCCGATTATTTTTAGTTATATCTGCAATTTTATTTTTATCAATAAATTAGTCTTAATTAAGGAGGAAGACTATAAAGTAAGCATCTAAAACCAATAAATATAAGATTTTGAAAAAATATACATTTTTTATAGCACCAGATTTCAATACTATGGTTAGTTTTAAAAAAAAATATTCTATGATATAATTGTCCCATTACAAATCTATTACTTGGAGGAACATTTATGAAAAGAGTTATTTTTGGTGCTTTGGCCCTATCTTTATCTACTATGGCTTTAGCAGAAAACAAGTTTGGAATTGGAGCTGGAGTTGGAGTTTCAAATAGTATCTATAAGGGAGCTGAAGATAAAGCTTATCCTGTACCACTTTTAGATATTAATTATGGTAATTTCTATGTTAAAGGGATTACTCCAGGATACTTCTTCTTTAAAGGTGAAGATCTATCTCTATCTGTATTCCTTGATCCAATAGCTGGTTTTCCTATTAAAGCAAAAGATATGGGGAATGGTTATACTAATATTGATGACAGAGATTTCCAAGCTATGGTTGGATTAAGAGCTGACCTAAATACTGGTATCGCTGGTATTAGAACTGGAGCATCTGTACAATTTGGTGAGCATGGTTCTGAAGCTAAGATCAGTGCATTTAGACCTTACTCTATCAATGACCAATTTAGTTTAGTTCCTGGAATTCACGTTAAAGGGTTCTCTGGAGACTATGCTGATTACTACTTTGGAGTTACATCAAATGAGGTTAATAGATCATCTAGAGATAATCTAACTAGGGAGTATAAGGCTGACGCAGCTGCATCTATTGGAGCAACTCTAACAGCTGAATACAAATACAACGAAAAGTTCTCTCTTATTGGAATTTTAGGAGTAGAGAAGTTCTCTAGCGAGATTACAGACTCTCCTATAGTTAATGATGATCCATTATTTATAGCTAGTATTGGAGCTAAATATTTCTTCTAATGAAGAATTAAAAAAAGACTAACTGAATAAAAGTTAGTCTTTTTTATTTTTTCTTATTTTTAATATCTTATAACCTACATAGATTAGAGCTAATAAAACAACTAAATATCTATACTTAACTATATATGCATTTATTATATTCTCATAATCTTTATATATCGTTCCCACATTTACCATAAAAGCCACATAGATTCCAGCTCCTAAAGCTGTAAAAATACTGAATTTATATATGTTCATCTCTAAAATTCCTGGAGGAAATGATATATATTGTCTTACAACTGGGATAAATCTTCCTAAAAATACTATAAGCTCCCCTCTTCTATCAAAAAGATTCTCCATTTGAACCAATCTTTCCTCGTCTAAAAAAAGGTATTTTCCATACTTTAAAAGTAGATTTCTTCCCAAAGTTCTACCTAAAAAATAGTTTAAACAAGCTCCTCCCACACTTCCTAAAGTTCCAGCTAAGAGTACAGGTATGAAACTCATCTCTTTTGTTCCTATCAAATACCCAGCTGGCAATAGAGCCACCTCTGATGGAAAGGGTATAAACGAGGACTCTAAAAACATCATTATAAATATACCAAAGTATCCTAAACTCATAAAAAATTCACTCGCTTGTTTTATTATCTCTTCCATAACTATCTCCTCGCTATATTATAACAATATTTGGCAACTCCAATATTTTTTCTCTCTCCATCTCCGTTATATTTCCTCTTAAAGTTATTGTGTGCCCATAATCCTTTTCAAGAGTTTCAAAACGATCCCCTAAAATTGATTTTACATTTCCCTCTTGGGAGTAGGGAAAATCTATCACACAGTATACTTTTTCAATTGAGCTATCCCTTTGATTATCAAGTCTATTTTGTAAGGCTTTATTATAAGTTTTAAAGGCTTCTCTGATCTCAAGCTCCTCATATTCCTCTAACTCTTTTGCCCTTTTTTCTCCAAGCTTTGTCAATCTATAATAGGTATGATTTCTATGTTTTACAACTACATTTGATTCTTTAGTTTTATATTCGACCATCACATTTCCCACTCTCTCTAAAACTTTTTCCTCAATTAGTTTTCTAACAGACTCTCTCACTTCATTCTGATTTTCAAGTATTCTATTAGCCAATTTAGATATAAATGTCGGTCCAATTTTATAGATTGTTAACACTATTTTTTTCTCTAATTCACTCATAAATCTGCTCCTATTTCTGTATCAGATACAAAATATCTTTTAAGTTTTTGATATTATATCATAATATTAAGTAAAATTTTAGTAAAGAAAAAGGATGAAAGCTACACTTTCATCCTAAAATTTTAATTTAATTTTTACTATATTCAGCTAAATATGCCAGTATTTTTTTTCTTACCCTTTGAATTGCATTGTCAATTTTTTTAGATGGTTCATTTAGAATATCTGCGATCTCATTATACTTATATTGCTTACATGTATAGAAAAAAACCTTCTTTTCTAAAGGGGTTAGGTTATTGTTTAGAAATTCACCTAACATCTCTACCAGTTCTTTTCCTAAAAGAATATCCTCTGGTGAAAAGAAAGTTACAGATGGTTTTGCATACTGTGCTAAATCATCTAAATTGACATCTTTATCACCAATAATTGAGTTGTTTAATTTTTGATTTCTGTTTGAATTAGATGACTTCACCGCTGTAATAATCTGTCTTTTTATGCATAGATTTGCAAAAGTACTAAAGCATACCTCTCTTGTCTCATCATAAGATTTTATTGCTTTCGTTAGACCTATGTACCCCTCTTGTAGTAGATCATCTATATCTCCACCTTTTATGAAGAAATTTTTACTATTTCTTAAAATATCATTTTTATATTTTAAGAAAACTTTTTCCATGGCTTCACTGTCACCATTTTTTGCTAATATTACATCTCTTTCATCCATTAGTTTTTCCCCCTTAACTATTTGACGGTAAAAAAGTAAAATTAAGCTCTCTCTTAAGCTGCTAAATTTTTTAACTAGATTTTAACTAGATTTTGTTATAAATGATGATATCATAAAACCTTTTTTATTTAAACATTCCAATTTTTCTTTTTTGAACCAATTCTTTGAAACATATAATAATATTCTAATATAGTACTTTTACTATTTTTTATTTATTTTATAAGTATAAAAACAACCAAATAAAAAACTACCTCTTTTGAGGTAGTTTTTTAAGCTAATTCTAAGACTCCTAAAGCGTACATTAGCATACCTTGCTTTAACATATCTATATCCATTTTTTCATCAAATCCATGAGGATTTCCCTTAAACTCTTTAAAGTTTGGTCCAAAGGCAACTGTATTTGGCATAAGTTTTGCGTATGTTCCCCCTCCTAAGGCCACAGGTTTATCATCTCTATTTGTTACCTCTTTAAAAACCTTTTGAAGTTTTTTTACCAATGGATATTCTTTTGAAAAATATAAAGGTGCATTGTGATTCTCTTTAATGAACTCTATACCACTCTCTTTTGCCACTTTATAAAGGGTGCTATCCAAATAACTTTCATCGGTATTTATAGGATATCTGATATTAAATTTAACTGAGATAGCGGAGGGGTTCTCTGTAATTATCTTTACAATTCCACAACTTAAAGTTAAATCCCCAGTCTCTTCATTTTTTGTTTTTATATTGAGACCACTCCCATCAGTCTCTATCCCTACAACTCCATCCATAAAGTTTACAAATCTCTTTAAAGAATCTCTTTCAGATATGATTTTATTTAAGAATCTAAATAACCAAGTTATAGGATTTACTCCCCTTTGAGGTGAGCTTGCATGAGCTGGTATTCCCTTACACACAATCTCTAAAAAACTTTCTTTCTCTAAAACTTCAAATGCACATGGTGCCTCTTTAAAGTTTTCTAGCTCCTTTAAGGCTCTGTCATATATATCTTTTTTTAAAAATACCCTTGCCTCTTCAGGGACTACATTTGATCTTATTCCTCCAACTATATCTAATATTGAGGTATTTTCTTTTATAAACCTATCTTTAAAAGAGAATGTATAGATTCCCTTTTCTGAAAATACAACTGGAAACTGTCCATCTGGAGTAAATGCATATTTTGGAGGTTTTTCCTTAGAGAGATAGTATTTTATATCCTCGTCTCCACTCTCCTCATTTGTTCCAAATATCACTCTAACTCTGTGATTAAAACTTGGAATACACTCTTTTAAAGCTTTCATTGCGTGTAAAGCTGAAATAATTGGACCTTTATTATCTAAAGCTCCCCTTGAAATCATATTCTTTCCAACTATCTCTCCACTGTATGGGTATACACTCCACTTTGAATGATCTCCCTCTGGAACTACATCTATATGACCCAATATGCCTATATAGTCCTCTCCAGCTCCAAACTCTGCATAACCGATATAGTTATCTAAATTTACTGTTTTAAACCCTAGATCTCTTGCTATATTAAGTGTTTCCTCCAACCCTTTTTTCAACCCTAGACCAAAGGGAGCACCTAAAGTGCTCTCCTCTTTTACAGTTTTAATTTTAATAATCTCCTGTATATCCTTTAAAGTATCTTGGAAATGCTTATCTATATAGTGTTCTAGAGTTTCTTTCGCACTCAAATTACTCCTCTATCAATGAAAGAGCAAAATCTAAAATTTTATCCCCTTTCATCATTCCATAATCCATCATATTTATAACTTCAACTTTTTTCCCAACCTCTTGAGCTATTTTATTAAGCTCATCCCTTCTAAATTTAACTTGAGGTCCTAATAAAAATGTATCATATCTATCTAAATTTTCTTGGAACATCTCTAGACCAACAGCCTTTATCTCCACTTCTATCCCTCTTTTTTCTGCTGATTCTAACATCTTTTTAACAACTATACTTGTTGACATCCCCGCTGAACAAAGTAATAATATTTTTTTCATTATTTTTCCTCCTTTTCAAATGCTTCCACTGCATCCTCTTCATATTTACTTGCCTTATCTAATATTCTTAAAAACGGTAGATATATTAAGGCTCCCAGTATTAAATTAACTATTTGAATAATAGCTCCTGACATATCTCCCACTGTTAAAAAACCACTGATTATAGCCGGTGTTGGCCATGGGAAAGCCACTCCTAAAGGTCTACTTACAAGACCTATTGTCATTGCCACATATTGAGTTGTTACAAATACTAAAGGTATAATATTAAATGGTATTAGCATAATTGGATTTAATATTATTGGCATTCCAAATAAAATGGGCTCATTTATATTAAATATTCCTGGTACTGCACTGATTGCTCCCACACTTTTTATATGCTTACTCTTTGCAAAAAGACCGATTGCTAAAAGTAGCGATAGTGTAGCTCCAGCTCCACCCATCCAGATCATATCAAAGAATTGCTCTGTGATAACATGAGGTAATGGTAATCCCTCCTTTAAAGCATTGATATTTTCAACTTGATTCTCCAACCAGAAAGGTCTTACAAATCCATTTACCATAGACCCACTATTTATACCAACTGACCATAGAATTGAAATTGAAAATACAGTTAGTAATGAACCAAAGAATGATGTTCCTAAAGCTCTTAGTGGCATTGCTAAAACTTTATATACAAAGTCATGGATTGTTCCATACTCAGTGTTCATCATTACTATTCTTAAAAGTAGTGCCAATGATAGTATAACTGTTCCTGGAATCAGTGCTTCAAATGATTTTATAACTTCTGGTGGTACTCCATCAGGCATCTTAATAAGAATCTTTTTATTTACAAAGAATCTAAAGATATTAGCTGTAACTATACCTATTACCATAGCTATAAACATCCCTTTACTTCCAAGCCAATTGAAACTTAAAACAGAACCCATACCTTCAACTTCAGACAATGGAGTTAAGATTAAAAATGAAGCCAATGATAGAAGTCCAACTGCCACACTGTCAAGTTGAAACTGATTAGCTAACTGTTGAGCCACTAAAAAAGCTACATATACTCCAACTAAAGAGAATGTTGCACTCACTGGAATATCTATTACACTCTTCCAATTAGATCCAAATGTCTCTAACATAAATCTTTGATAAGCTGGTAATGGAAAAGCTGATATCATTAAAAATATAGATCCAATCATTAAAAGAGGCATCATTAAAACGAATGCTCTTCTTATTCCATTAATATGTTTATTTCTACCAATCCAAGCTGCCACTGGAACTAGTTTTTCCTCTAAAATCTCAATTACTTTTGACATTTATATCCCCCTTTGTATTCTCTCTTTATATGCTCTCATGTACTCTTCAGATGCCACTTCTATTTTTATCTCTCCATTTTCTTGAGGGGTTGATATATAGACTTGAGGTTTCTCTGTTTCAGTTCCAACACAGAATGTAAACTCAACATTTGTTCCTATTCCCCATTCTCCCTTATTATTCATAGCAACTATAGAGATTTCACCCGCTTTTCCTCTTCTTTTTCTTAAAGTTTCAGAAAACTCATCTACAGCCTTTTGAGCTGCTTCCATTGGATGCTCTCCTTTTTTCATTCTTTGAACCACCTCATAGGAAAGACATCCCTTCATTATATCTTCTCCAAGACCTGTTGCTGCTGCTCCTCCAATCTCATTATCAACATAAAAACCTGATCCTGAAACTGGTGAATCACCAACTCTTCCCTTTTTCTTCATAAAAAGTCCGCTTGTTGACGTCGCTACAGCCATATCCTCATCTTTATCTAAAGCTATCATACAAACTGTATCATGCCCATCATATGGAGAAAGATTTTTCTCCTGTATCTCTTTAACTCTTAATTCCCAAGTCTTTTTAGCTCTCTCAGTTAACATATTTTGTCTTACAAAACCATTTTTATGAGCATATGATTCTGCTCCAGCTCCCACTAAAAATATGTTATATCTATCTGCGCTTAACTTTCTTGCTATTGATATTGGATTTTTAAAATCCTTTATTGAAGCTACCGCTCCTATAGATAGTGTTTTCCCATCCATAAATGCCGCATCTAATTCAACTTCACACTCCTCATTTGGAAGTCCTCCATATCCAACAGATTTATAAAATGGGTAATCCTCTACAAATTTAACTGCCTCTTCCAATGCATCCTGACATTTCCCACCATTTTTTAACATCTCTGAACCTAAAGTTACTCCCTCAGAAGCCATTCTCCAAGTTGCTATCATACCCCATTTTTTTCTCATACCACTATTCTCCTTTTAACTCTTTTAGCTCTTTATGCACTTCAATTAGTTCCTCTACTAACTCTCTAGCTAATATTGCATTCATAAGATGGTCCTGTGCATGAATCATAAGTAGATTTATCTCAACACCCTTTCCATCTGCTTCATTACATATAAGTTCTGTTTGTACACTATGAGCTGCATACATTCTTTCTTTTGCTTCATTTAGTAGTTTTTTTGCATTTTCAAACTCCCCTTTTTTAGCCTCTCTTAAAGCCTCATAAGATAGAGCTCTGCTCTCCCCAGCATTTCCAACTATGGCCATTGCTACCGCTTCAATATCCATAAAAACCTCCCATATTATTTTATGTTTTAACTTTATACCATTTCTTTTTTTTGGTCAAATCACATTTTTTTAGTGCGTATTTCGTTAATAATATCCTTTTTAGATATATAAAATATTGATTTTAATCTTTTTATAAGCTATCATTATATATAACGATATAATAAGTTCTCTTATATCGTTTTAAAAAAATATATTTCATATAAAAAAAATTTTTTTAAAATTAGAAAAAAGGAGTTCATAGTGGAAAATAAAAATATTTTTATTGAATTTTCTAAAAAGCTGAGTAAAAAAGAGAGAGATTTTTTAAGATCAGTTGATTTTAGCAATAGCTCAGTTACTGTTCATTTGGAAACGCTTTATAAAATATTTGAAGTTAAAGAGGAACCAAAATCTATCGAGTTGGAAAAACTTCTATTTAAATTTTTTTCTAAAAGCATAGCTATTACCGATTCAAATTTAAATTTAAAAAAAAGATTCAATATTTTAACTGGTTACTCTTTTGAAAGAGATTATGTTATTTTTGAGTTTTCATCACATATATTGGATGAAAGAGTAAAAAAAATACTTAAATTTAAGGAAAGATACTCCTATAGATTTTATCAGAATATTTTAAATAGTGAAAACCGCATTTTAAATATCTCCACTGATAATCTAAGAGAGATTTTGGATATTCAAGAAACCTATGACAGATTCTATGATATTGAAAAGAATCTTTTAAAACCTATTTTTAAGGATTTAATAACCGTTGGAGAGC